>OLNO01000029.1_pt1 | contig 133493 bp, 150 predicted proteins | sample 1672861 | NCBI WGS metagenome assembly OLNO01 (sample SAMEA3136731, study PRJEB25190) | human gut metagenome | reverse complement strand
AATATTGATCTGTGTTCGTCAAATTCTTACAAGGATTCGTCCAGTCGGCCCCATGCTCGTGCATCATTGCTTCACTTTCTAGAGGTCCCCACGTGCCTGCCGGATAGCCGTACAAAGGTGCGTCAGGGTTTTCTTTCCAATAGCGGAGAACCGGGTCAAAGAATTTCCATGAGGCTTCTACTGCATCGCTGCGAGTAAATAAGGTCGGGTCGCCCTGAATACAGTCGTCTATCAGGCGTGCGTAAGCGTCGCCGCTCGGCACTCCGCCTAACTGTGCATAACTGAAATCCATTGTCACCTGACGGACTTCGAAACCTGCACCGGGCACTTTCATTCCAATCTTAAGCACTATTCCTTCGTTGGGTTGCAAACGAAGAATCAATTTATTAGCTCGCGGACAGTTACCGCCGGAGCAGCGAAACATTTGATGAGGTGTTTCACGGAAATGAACGACGATTTCCGTCACCTTCGTCGGCATTTGCTTGCCGGTACGAATGTAGAACGGGACACCGCTCCAACGCCAGTTACTGATACCCAGCTTCATGGCAATGTAAGTTTCCGTACGTGATTCGGAATCTACTCCCTTTTCTTCACGATAACCTTTCTTGTTACCGGAAGCCGTATATTGTCCACGAACGATGTGCTCGTTCAAATCTTCTTCAGTAAGCGGCGTGAGAGACTCGTAGACTTTCACCACTTCATTCCGGAAATTGTCCGCATTAAAGACAGCAGGTGGTTCCATAGCTGTAAGAGCTACAAGCTGGATAAGATGATTCTGTACCATGTCGCGCAAGGCACCCGCCGTTTCGTAGAACCCGCCGCGTTGCTCGATACCGAGGTTCTCGACAGCTGTAATTTCTACGTAGTCGATATAGTTACGATTCCAGAGAGGTTCGAAGATACCGTTGGCAAAACGGAACGCAAGCACGTTTTGTGCAGTTTCCTTGCCAAGAAAATGGTCGATACGGTAAATCTGGTGCTCGTTGAAGACAGAAGCATAGATACGGTTCAACTCACGTGCCGATTCGAGATCGTAACCGAAAGGTTTCTCGACGATGATACGCGAATGAGGAGTATTTAGTCCGGCAGCCTTCAGATGCAGAGGAACTACACCGTAAAGCGAAGGCGGAGTGGCAAGGTAAAACAACAAATTATCCGGATCTACCTCGTTAGTTAATTCCACCAGACGTTGGCGGAGTAAGGGGTAACCTTCTTCCTTTGCAGGGTCCAGCGGCAAGTAATATAGGTGAGAGACAAAAGAAGACATAAGAATAGTATCCTGTTCGTCTGCCTTGACGAATTGTTGCAGTTCTTCCAATATATAAGAACGATAGTTCTCGTCGGAGTATATCGTACGCCCGATGCCGAGTATAGAGAAATCTCCTGTAAGCCGCTTGTCGCGGTATAAGGAGTAGAGTGCAGGCATCAGTTTACGCTTGGTCAGGTCACCCGACGCACCGAAAATAATCATTGCAAATTTATCCATTGTCGCTTTTTTATTTCTACTTATCAAACAATCTTGTTACTTGAAAATACCTATTTATTATACATTATATGTTCCAGATTTCGTATCGCCTCCGTGTCCTGTCCAGTTTTCATGGAAGAACTGTCCGCGCAACTCATCTTTTCGTTCGAATGTATGCGCGCCGAAGTAGTCGCGCTGCGCTTGCACAAGGTTAGCGGGCAAATCGGCAGAAGTGAGTGAATAGAAATAATTCAAAGCAGAAGAAAAAGCCGGAACGGGCAGTTCTTCTTTCATCGCTTCTGCAACGAGACTCTTCCAACCGGAAAGCAACGTCTTGATTTCTTCTCGGAAATAAGGAGCCAGTAACAAGTGCTTAGGTTTATCGGGTGCTTCGAAAGCGGCAGCAATATCGTTGAGGAATATACTACGAATGATACATCCGCCACGCCACATACGAGCAATGGAGGCCAGATCAAGATGCCAGTCGAAAGCATCGGAAGCACGTTGCAACACGGCGAATCCCTGTGCATAAGAGACTAGTTTAGAAGCATAAAGGGCGGAAAAGATATTCTTTACAAGTTCCGCCTTATTATATATAGGTTGTGTATGTTGACACTGGAATTGTTTGGAAGCCAGACGACGCAGGTCTTTTTGTGCGGAAAGGCTGCGTTCGAATACTGCCGTGGCAATCAGCCCCAACGGCATACCTAGTTCCATAGCATTAATAACCGACCATTTACCGGTTCCTTTCTGTCCTGCTGCATCCAGAATCTTATCAATAAGATATCCCCCGGTTTTGTCTTTATGACGGAGAATGTTGGCAGTGATTTCAATCAGATAGCTGCGCAGCTTTCCTTCATTCCAACGGGCGAACACATCCGCCATTTCTTCATTATTCAAATCAATCAGATTCTTCATCACCCAATAAGCTTCGGCGATCAACTGCATATCACCGTACTCAATACCATTGTGAATCATCTTCACAAAATGTCCCGAACCGGCAGGGCCTACCCATTGGCAACACGGTGTACCATCCGGTGCTTTTGCTGCAATACTCTGAAGAATCGGCTTCACTTCCGACCATGCTTTTTCCGAACCACCGGGCATGATAGACGCACCGTTCAATGCTCCTTCTTCCCCTCCGGACACACCACTACCGACGAAAAGAAAACCTTTCGATTCGGCCAGTTTGACACGCCGGTTGGTATCTTCATAATTGGAGTTACCACCGTCGATAAGAATATCTCCGGGCGAAAGCAACGGAAAAAGTTGTTCCATCAATTCGTCTACCGGATTTCCGGCACGAACCATCATCATTATTTTACGAGGGGTAGCTATCGAATCAACGAATGCTTTTATATCTGTGAATCCTTCAATATTTTTACCTTTTGCACGGCTATTCATAAAGCGGTCTACGACTCCTTCTTCCACTCCGGGAACAGTACGGTTGTAAACTGATACATACCAGCCTTTACTCTCCATATTTAATGCTAAATTCTCGCCCATTACAGCCAAGCCGATTAGCCCGATATCTGTTTTATTCTGATTTGTCATAACTTGTATATTTTGATATAATGTTTATCATAGTAACACTTGAAAAGAACATTTGTTCGCAATATTTAGATTAAAACATTATTTTTGTGGTCTACAAATAAAAACAAGGATGAAGAAGATTAAAATCGGCTTATTGCCGCGTATCATTATCGCTATCATACTAGGTATTGCTATCGGTACAGTTTTCCCGGCACCACTGGTACGGATATTTGTTACATTCAACGGTATTTTCAGTGAGTTTCTCAACTTTTCCATTCCACTGATTATCGTCGGACTGGTCACTGTGGCTATTGCCGACATTGGTAAAGGTGCGGGAAAGATGTTGCTTGTCACCGCACTCATTGCATACGGTGCTACGTTGTTTTCAGGTTTTCTCTCCTATTTCACAGGAGTCACAGTATTCCCATCACTCATCGAACCGGGCGTGCCGCTCGAAGAAGTAAGCGAAGCACAAGGAATTCTTCCCTACTTCTCCGTCTCCATTCCTCCGCTGATGAATGTAATGACCGCGTTAATTTTCGCTTTTACGCTGGGGTTGGGGCTCGCCTCCCTGAACAGCGATGCGCTAAAAAACGTGGCAAGGGACTTCCAGGAGATCATCGTCCGCATGATTAGTGCTGTCATTCTGCCGTTGCTTCCGCTTTATATCTTCGGTATTTTTCTAAACATGACGCACTCCGGACAAGTATACGCTATCTTAATGGTATTTATCAAAATTATCGGAGTAATTTTCATTCTTCATATCTTCCTGCTGGTTTTCCAATATTCCATTGCAGCATTATTCGTGCGCAAAAATCCGTTTAAACTGCTCGGAAAGATGATGCCGGCATATTTCACGGCTTTAGGCACACAATCTTCAGCAGCCACTATCCCCGTCACACTGGAGCAGACGAAGAAGAACGGAGTATCCTCAGACATTGCCGGCTTCGTTATTCCACTATGCGCCACGATTCACCTGTCGGGCAGTACTCTGAAAATCGTAGCCTGTGCACTGGCATTGATGATGATGCAGGGAATACCGTTCGACTTTCCCCTATTTGCCGGGTTTATCTTTATGCTGGGGATTACAATGGTAGCTGCACCGGGTGTTCCTGGAGGAGCAATCATGGCGGCACTAGGTATCTTGCAGTCCATGCTCGGCTTCGATGAATCAGCACAAGCATTGATGATTGCTCTTTACATTGCCATGGACAGTTTCGGAACAGCTTGCAACGTAACCGGAGATGGAGCTATTGCTTTGATTATCGACAAAATAATGGGCAAAAACCGTGCTGAACGACTGTGCTGAAAAATAAATTGAAAGAGGTTTGCATATACTGCAAAAAATGTCGACATTTGCGCCCGTATTATTCCAAATAAACAATTATAACGTATGAAAAAAGCCCTAATATCAGGCATTACCGGACAAGACGGTTCGTATCTTGCCGAATTACTTTTGCAAAAAGGTTACGAAGTTCACGGTATCCTTCGTCGTTCTTCGTCGTTCAATACGGGACGTATCGAACATTTATATTTTGATGAATGGGTGCGCGACATGAAACAGAAACGTACGATCAATCTGCATTATGGGGATATGACAGATTCCAGTTCGTTAATCCGTATCATTCAACAAGTGCAACCTGATGAAATTTACAACCTGGCTGCCCAAAGCCACGTAAAGGTATCATTTGATGTTCCGGAATATACTGCCGAAGCGGACGCTATCGGTACGCTCCGTATGCTCGAAGCGGTACGGATTCTGGGACTGGAAAAGAAAACCCGTATCTATCAGGCTTCCACTTCCGAGTTGTTCGGTAAAGTGCAGGAAGTTCCACAGAAAGAGACAACTCCGTTCTATCCCCGTTCTCCGTACGGGGTAGCCAAACAATATGGTTTCTGGATTACCAAAAACTATCGCGAAAGCTACGGTATGTTTGCCGTAAACGGTATCTTGTTCAACCACGAGAGCGAACGCCGTGGCGAGACTTTTGTTACCCGCAAAATATCTCTGGCTGCCGCCCGCATCGCACAGGGCGAACAGGACAAGCTGTATCTAGGTAATCTGGATGCACGCCGAGACTGGGGATACGCCAAAGATTACGTAGAATGTATGTGGCTGATTCTGCAGCATGACGTTCCAGAAGATTTCGTAATCGCTACTGGAGAAATGCATACGGTACGCGAATTTGCTACGCTAGCTTTCAAGGAAGCAGGCATCGAACTCCGCTGGGAAGGCGAGGGCATAAATGAAAAGGGAATTGACGTAGACACCGGCAAGCCATTGGTAGAAGTTGACCCCAAATATTTCCGTCCATCGGAAGTTGAACAGTTGTTAGGCGACCCGACCAAAGCAAGAACATTGCTGGGTTGGAATCCGTGCAAGACTTCATTTGAAGAACTGGTCCGTATCATGGTACGCCACGACATGGAAAAGGTGAAACGCATGATCGCGAACAAACATTAAACGGAAGAATGGAAAAGAATGCAAAAATATATGTAGCAGGACACCACGGTCTCGTGGGTTCTGCTATCTGGAAAAATTTGCAGAATAAAGGATACACGAATCTGGTAGGTCGCACTCACAAGGAGCTTGACCTGCTCGACAGTGTATCTGTCCGCCAGTTTTTCGATGAAGAACAGCCGGAATATGTATTCCTTGCTGCTGCCTTCGTTGGCGGCATCATGGCAAACAGTATCTACCGCGCCGACTTTATCTACAAAAATCTGCAAATCCAACAGAATGTCATCGGGGAAAGTTTCCGCCACAACATAAAAAAGCTACTCTTTCTCGGAAGTACCTGTATTTATCCACGTGACGCCAAGCAGCCGATGAAAGAGGATGTATTACTTACTTCTCCGTTGGAATATACCAACGAGCCGTATGCCATCGCCAAGATTGCCGGTCTGAAGATGTGTGAAAGTTTCAACCTGCAATATGGAACAAACTACATCGCTGTGATGCCGACCAACTTATATGGTCCGAATGATAACTTCGATTTGGAACGCAGCCATGTACTGCCTGCTATGATCCGCAAGATTCATCTGGCCCATTGCCTGAAAGAAGGCAACTGGGAGGCTGTCCGAAAGGATATGAACCTGCGCCCGGTAGAAGGTATCAACGGAGACAGTCCGAAAGAAGAAATTCTGGCTATCCTAAGCAAATATGGTATCAGTGAAACGGAAGTGACATTGTGGGGTACGGGAACTCCTCTCCGCGAGTTCCTTTGGAGTGAAGAAATGGCAGACGCCAGTGTATTCGTCATGGAACACGTTGACTTCAAAGATACATATAAAGAAGGTAGCAAGGATATCCGTAACTGTCATATCAACATCGGAACAGGTAAGGAAATCACTATTCGACAACTTGCCGAGCGGATCGTAGAGACAGTAGGCTATCAAGGCAAACTGACTTTCGACAGCAGTAAACCGGACGGCACGATGCGTAAGCTAACCGATCCTTCGAAACTGCACGCACTGGGTTGGCATCACAAAATCGAAATCGAGGAAGGTGTGCGAAAGATGTATGAATGGTACTTGAAATAAAAAATCAAACAATCTGTTGATATGCTATCAGTATAATTATTTTAGCTTATAGCATATCACAGACTCACTCTTCTCTCCACCCTCTCCAAAAATTCTTCATAGTTAATTTTCCATTCTTAATTTAATTGCTATATTTGCACAATTTAATACCAAATGTGCAAAAACAATGGAACAAAGTTTTATAGCTTACATTGAGAATAGTATCAAGAACAATTGGGATTTGGATGCCCTGACAGATTACAAGGGAGCCACCCTTCAGTATAAAGATGTAGCCCGCAAAATCGAAAAACTCCATATAATTTTTGAGGAAAGTGGAATCCGCAAAGGAGATAAGATTGCCGTATGCGGAAGAAACAGCTCCCATTGGGGAGTAACTTTCCTTGCTACACTGACGTACGGAGCAGTAATCGTTCCTATTCTCCACGAGTTTAAAGCAGACAATGTACACAATATCGTCAACCATTCCGAAGCCAAACTGCTGTTTGTAGGAGATATGGTATGGGAAAACCTGAACGAATCGGCAATGCCACTACTCGAAGGTATCCTGATGATGAATGACTTCACCCTGCTGGTATCCCGTAGTGAACGGTTAACTCACGCACGCGAACATTTGAATGAAATGTTCGGCAAAAAATATCCGAAAAATTTCCGTAGAGAACATATCGAATACCACAAAGACGAACCCGAAGAATTAGCCGTTATCAATTATACTTCCGGAACGACCAGTTATTCAAAAGGAGTAATGCTCCCCTATCGTAGTTTGTGGTCGAATACTAAATTTGCATTTGAAGTATTGGAGTTGGAAGCCGGAGACAAGATTGTATCCATGCTTCCTATGGCGCACATGTACGGACTGGCTTTCGAATTTCTTTATGAGTTCTCCGTAGGATGTCACATCTACTTCCTGACCCGTATGCCAAGTCCGAAAATCATTTTCCAGGCATTTGAAGAAGTAAAACCCAGTTTGATCGTTGCCGTCCCACTGATTATCGAAAAGATTATCAAAAAGAGTGTACTTCCGAAGTTGGAGACTCCGGCCATGAAAATATTACTGAAAGTACCTATTATCAACGATAAGATTAAAGCAACGGTACGCGAAGAAATGATTAAGGCGTTCGGCGGAAACTTCAAAGCAGTTATCGTAGGGGGTGCAGCTTTCAATCAGGAAGTTGAGCAATTCCTGAAAATGATTGATTTTCCTTATACAGTAGGTTATGGAATGACAGAATGTGGTCCGATTATCTGCTATGAAGATTGGAGAAGGTTCAAACCCGGCTCTTGCGGAAAAGCTGTACCACGTATGGATGTACAGGTTCTATCTTCCGACCCGGAAAATATCGTAGGAGAAATAGTTTGTAAAGGACCGAATGTTATGCTGGGATATTACAAAAATGAAGAAGCTACAAAAGAAGTTATAGATAAAGACGGCTGGCTGCACACAGGAGACCTGGCGTTGAAAGATGCGGAAGGAAATATTACAATCAAGGGACGCAGCAAAAACTTATTGCTCAGTGCCAGCGGACAGAATATTTATCCGGAAGAAATAGAAGACAAGTTGAACAACCTGCCCTATGTGGCCGAAAGTATTATTGTCCAGCAGAACGAAAAGCTCGTCGGACTTGTTTATCCGGACTTTGATGATGCTTTTGCCCACGGTTTGAAGAACGAGGACATTGAACGGGTTATGGAAGAAAACCGAGTGGCGTTGAATGCTATGTTGCCGGCATATAGTCAGATCTCAAAAATGAAGATTTATCCGGAAGAATTTGAAAAGACGCCGAAAAAGAGTATTAAGCGTTATCTGTATCAGGAAGCGAAAGGATAATTATCCTCCCATGCATTTCCACCTGAACCGAGAAAAAAGAAATCAAGAGAAAGAGAAATATATTAAAAATGAAGATAAGAAAAACAATCCTCACGGCAGCTATTCTCATGGCTGCCGTTTGTTTGCCGGCACAGAATAAGAGTGCGGGTATCAATATTTCCATTTGGAAAGATATATGTACGCAGCCGCATGACAGTACGCAGACGACCTATGTCAATATCGGTCTGCTTTCTACGTTGAACCGCCTGAATGGTGTCGGTATCAATGCATTGGGAAGCGTAGTGCATGGCGACATGAATGGAGTGCAAATCACAGGTTTGGCTAACTTGGCAGGTGGAACAATGCGCGGTGTTCAGATAGCGGGTGTCAGCAATATCAGCGGTGACAATACCATAGGACTTTCTACTGCCGGATTAGTAAATATTACCGGAGACGGTACAAAAGGGGTAATTATTGCCGGTCTTACCAGCATCGGAGGAGATAATACTTCGGGAGTGATGATGAGCGGTTTTATGAATGTGACAGGAAACATGGCTTCGGGCTTTCAGTTCTCCGGCGCAGCCAATATCACCGGACAGAGTTATAACGGTATGGTAACTTCCGGACTACTGAATGTGGTGGGCGAAGATATGAATGGTTTGCAGATTGCAGGTATTGCCAATATTACTGCCCGAAAACTGAATGGCTTACAGATCGCTTTATGCAACTATGCAACAAAAGCCCGTGGTTTACAAATTGGTCTGGTCAATTATTATAGGGAAGATATGAAAGGATTGCAACTGGGTCTGGTCAATGCCAATCCTGATACGAAAGTGCAAATGATGCTGTATGGTGGCAATTCTACAGCTGCCAACATCGGTGTGCGTTTCAAGAACCAGCTGTTCTATACAATTCTGGGAGTCGGTTCCATGTATCAGGACTTAAATGACAAGTTCTCAGCCAGCGCCTCCTATCGTGCTGGTATTTCCTTCCCTGTTTATAAAGGACTATCTATCAGCGGAGATCTTGGTTATCAACACATTGAAGCATTCGACAATAAGGATGAAGTAATTCCAAAACGCCTATATGCACTGCAAGCCCGTGCCAATCTGGAATATCAGTTTACTCCAAAATTCGGTATTTTTGCAACGGGTGGTTACGGACTTACCCGGTTCTATAATAAATCAAGCAATTACGATAAAGGTGTTATCATTGAAGCAGGCATTGTTCTTTTCTAAAAAAGAATGTATGTATAGCAAACAGTATACAAAATAGTGAACGGTGAACAAGTTGCTTTATTACGTTGCAACTTATTCACCGTTCATTGTTAATCACTACTTACTATTCTTTTATATCTTCTCTTTTATCAATCCGGTACGATAAGCAACAAGTAGCTTTTTTAAATCCTGAATCTGCGTTACCAGCTCTTTTCCTTTATCAGTATCTTTCACCATCATTCGTTGTGAATTGAATTCCAGTACAAAATTGGTAGACTTAATATCCAGCCCTTCCTCAATTGCTTTCTGCCGCGACTGGAATGGTTCATGCTGTACAAGCTGCATACCGTGAGAATGGTAAACAAGCGTATATCCTGCAATCCCTGTTTCCGGCTGATAAGCCTTTGAAAATCCACCGTCAATCACAAAAAGTTTGCCGTTAGCTTTCATCGGCTGTTCGCCCTGAATAGTCTTTACCGGCACATGACCATTGATGATATGCGAATGAGGACCCGAAGCACCAAATTCTTCCAGAATCCGGTCACAAATATCCTCACGATTACGCAATGTATAATAATGCCCTTTCTTCTCTTTGTGCAGTTCTTTATCTTCTACAAAGTAGCGCTCAAAAGTAGCCATTTTATCTTTATCAAACAGAGGAGCTTCAGGACCGCACCACATATACCAGATATAGTCCATAGCAAATTCCTTATCCTCCTCTCCTTCTTCATCAAAGTAAGCGGTACGAATCAACTGGTCGGCCTTATCCAGTAGCTTGCGTCCCCAGTATTCCTTTCCCCGGATTTTGACACGCTTGAAACTGCCATCTTCATTTAAAGGTACGGAAGCATGATAAAGAAGATTCGAGTTGGAAACCAAATACATCCCGCCATACGTAAACAGACAGCGCATATGTTTCTTCAACTTCTCACTATTCATAAATGAATAATGAATCTTTTCTACCAGTTCACGTTCCTCTTCTGTCAGCCGATAAGGATTGGCTGGGTCTACTGTCGGAAAGTTGGTATCACGCAGGACATATTCTTTTCCCTCGTACACAAAGACACCACGGTCGAAGTCTATCTTCTCTAAAAGTTTCCGGTTCTCCATGCCGAATTCAGGACGACGGTCGATGATTTCAGCCTCCAACTTAAACTGGATGATAGTAATCGCTTTATGCATCTGGGTAATCAAACGCAGGGTTTTCTCATTATAGTGAGCGTCGGCAAAATTCATCTTCGGCATGAAGATAGTACAGGGATCATCAGCATAAGTATCCATAGCAAAGGTAGCCAATGGCAGCAGATTAATACCATAACCATCTTCCAATGTGCCCAAATTACCGTAACGCATAGACATACGGATCACATTAGCGATGCAACTGTCATTGCCCGAAGCAGCACCCATCCAAAGAATATCATGGTTTCCCCATTGAATATCAAAATTATGATAATTACATAAAGTATCCATGATGATATGCGCACCAGGACCACGGTCGTAGATGTCACCGACAATATGCAGGGAGTCAATAGTCAGCCGTTGAATCAGGTTACACATAGCAATGATGAAGTCATCTGCCCGCTTTGTTGTAATAATCGTACTGATAATTACATTGATATAAGCATGTTTATTCGGTTCGATAGACGATTCATGCAATAATTCCTGAATAATATAGGAGAACTCGGCAGGTAACGATTTACGCACTTTAGAACGCGTATACTTGGAAGACACATTCTGACAGACCTTCACCAGTTGGTTCAGAGTAATCAGATACCAATCGTCCAAGTCCTTCTCACGAGCTTTCACCAGTTGAAGTTTTTCTTCGGGATAGTAAATCAGCGTACAGAGTTCTTTCTTTTCCGCTTCACGGAGAGTATTGCCGAATATTTCATTCACTTTACGCTTTACCGCACCTGAAGCATTTTTCAGTACATGTTGGAATGCTTCATATTCACCGTGTATATCTGTCAGGAAATGTTCTGTCCCCTTAGGCAGATTCAAGATAGCCTCCAGATTGATAATTTCCGTACTAGCATCGGCAATAGTAGGAAAACTACGGGAAAGCAATTGAAGGTAGCGGAGATCGCCCACAATACTTTCAGGAGTTATATTACTTTGAGCAGTCATTCTATTTTATTACAATTTACTAATTAACAATTACTTTGCTTCCTATGTTCGTTGTTCGGAATCATTCCATTCAGTTATCCGTGATAAATATATTTTTTATTTACTCGTTTACAATTTTCATATAAAATTTATTTTCAACCTAATAAGAACATCAACAGTACTTGTGCAATAATCACCCGTAGAAACATACACAATGGATATACTGTCGCATAGGCTACAGACGGGTTATCACCGGGAATTGTATCATTTGCATAATTTAATGCCATAGGATTCGCCATACTTCCGCATAGCATACCGGACACTGTGCCAAAATCGATCTTCATCATCTTGAAGGCTACAAAGCCCACTAAAACAGTTGGGATGATTGTCAGTCCGGCTCCTAAACCGATCCACAGTAGCCCTTCCGAACGGAATACCGTATCGAAGAAATGTGCCCCAGCATCTAGTCCCAGACAGGCTAGATACATTGAGAGTCCCAAGGCACGTAACATCAAATTGGCACTACGAGTAGTGTAGGTAATCATGTGTATCCGTGGTCCAAACGTACCTAAAAGGATACCGACAATAATAGGACCACCTGCCAAGCCTAGTTTTACAGGAGTACTGATACCCGGAATAGAAAAAGGAATAGCACCTAACGCCAATCCCAACACGATACCAATAAATATAACAACTAAATTAGGTTCTTTCAAACTCTTGACAGCATTACCTAGCACTTTTTCCACGTTTTGAATGGCTGCCTTTTCCCCTACTACCGTCAGTCGGTCACCCAACTGAAGTATCAATCCCGGAGTGGCGAGCAGTTGTACACCCGAACGATAGACACGGCTGATATTGATTCCATAATGATTTCTCAACCGGAGCGCTCCCAATTTCTTCCCGTTCAGTTCAGGGCGAGTGACAACAATGCGCTGGGAGACCAGTTCACTGTCAATCGCATTCCAGTCAATGTCCTCTTTGTTCCAATCCGTATTTTCCTGTTCGCCGAAAAGCACAGTCAGAGCCAGCGCATCTTTTTCAGCCGTAATCACCAGCAAGCGATCACCTTCCTTCAACACTTTATCAGAAGTCGGAATACTGACATGTCCGTCACGCCACAAACGGGAAATAACAAACTTAGGATAACTCAAATGAGCTATATCCTTTATGCTTTTATTGAAAATAGCAGGATTATGTACTTGAAACGCTGCAATATAGGTTTTGTTCGCATCATCCTTCTCCTTTATTTCCAAGTCTTCCTTGCGAACCAATACTTTACGAATTAACAAAACGGCAAGAATCACACCGACTACTCCCATTGGATAGGCCACGGCACATCCCAGAGCAGGCGTACTACTATCCATGCCCATTTGTTTCAATGTCTGCTGCGCCGCTCCCAACGCCGGAGTGTTTGTCGTTGCTCCGCAAAGAATACCAACCATATCGGGAAGTGATATACCTGTAGCATAACTGGCTACCACCGTTAATAAAGTACCCAGAAGAACAACTCCCAACGCCAACATATTCAACGTCACTCCTCCTTTCCGGAAAGAACTGAAAAAACCGGGCCCCACTTGTAGACCGAGAGAATAAACAAAGATAACCAGACCGAAACTTTCTGCGTAATTCAACATCTGCGGGTCAACCGAAAGCCCGAAATGCCCGGCAAGTATACCGGCAAAAAAAACAAAAGTGACTCCCAGGGATATACCCCAGAAATGCACTCTTCCCAAGCCCAGACCTATCGCAGAAATCAGTGAAAGTACCACAACAGCCTGTAAGGCAGAATGTTCGAGAAATAGACTAGATAACCACTCCATGTATATATAAAACTAATAGGGCGCAAAGATAAAAACTATTTAGTCCCGTTCAAAACTTTTATGCTTTCATTTCGCGCCCTATTTATACTCTAACCCTTATTCCTGAAATCCTATTGGCAACCTTTTACCTCTCCTACCTATCATTCTGTCATTAACCCCTGACACATTTTTATCTTATCCTTCTTTGTCCTCGTCTTTCTACCTGCATCTTGTTATCTCCGATACCTATTGTTTTTTTTACCTGCTTCCCTGATATTCCACAAAGTTATCCCTTCCGTCCAGATAACCGCTTAATCTGTTTCCACCAAGGTACACATCATCCAGATAGGAAACATCACCCGGACCGTAGGACATCCTGATAGATGTTTGTGCATAGTTTTCCCAGTTCCACCGGAAATTATATTCAAAAACTTCCACATCTCCGTTACGGTATTCCACTCGTATGTAATCAACCCCTGTACGGTCTAAATAAAAATCCAGTTCTTGACAACAACGGTTCCCGTCTGCGTCACGGTAATAACTGATCCATGTGCGACTGCACAATTCCGACGAACGGGAATAATACCCGCCACCGATATTATCATCATCATAAAAGCTATCAATTTCTACTTCGCAAGAAGTAAGGCTAATCATCATCAATGCCATTAAAGCTATACCTAAGTATTTGAATGCGTTCGTTTTCATAATCCTTTATTTTTATGGTCCTTATTTATATCATTTATCTTTCGATATGACAAAAGTATAGAATGAATTTTCCTTATGAAACTGAAAAGTCCTACTTGTACGGAGGAAATTGCCTAATTATGGAGGTAAATCCCTCTGTACCCAATAAACCTATCTCAAAGAAATCTCGTATCTTTGCCTCCGATTACCAATATATGGAAACAGATATCATCACCGTATCCGACTTTGAGATGCGTCCCGTTGATTATATGTTAGCTCGAAGCATAGAACATGCAAAAGCAAAACAAACAAAGATGTATGCTATCTCCTTGGGAGGTAAGAGTGCCGAGACAAGTTACCTGCAACTATGTGATAAATATTGGGAATATAGCATTCAAAGCAGTAAAAATCTTAATAAAGATTGAATAGTAGAATGAATTATTTAATCAATGTTATAAAACATCTGTTTTTTCTTGCTTTACTTGCTAATTTAACAGAAGTCCGTATCTTTGTAATGTGTTTTTCATAGTATTAGATTTAAGGTTAACAAAAGATTGGCTGTCTGGGATAGATAGCCTTTTTTTATGCTCTGAAATATAGCGTCACTGTCCGGTCGACATAGTTACCCTATCTCACTAAGATACCGTCAATATCGCAAGCAGATACCGTCAATATGTTTCAAGTTCTTTCCTTCGTAACAAAAAATAAAAGATATCGAAAAAAAAATCATTCGTTTAACATTTGAAACATAGCAAGTTATCTGATTTTTCAAAAAACAGACTAAAAAAATCTTGCTAAAAGATTTGCGTAGTCCAAAAGTTCCCCCTATATTTGCACCGCATTTGAGAGAGAATGCGGGTTCAAGGAAGTTTGGGTGAGTGGCTGAAACCACCAGTTTGCTAAACTGACGTACTCGCAAGGGTACCGGGGGTTCGAATCCCCCAGCTTCCGCAAACAAATCTCAAGAGAAAAAGAGCTAAGTTTATAAGACTTGGCTCTTTTTAAATCCATAAAATGCCGGTGGGTTCGTCTAACGGTTAGGACACATGCCTCTCACGCATGTAATACGAGTTCGATTCTCGTACCCACTACTAAATAAAAGAGGAAATGTAGTTAAACTACATTTCCTCTTTTATTTTATATATCTTAAAGTAGGAATCTTTATCTATCCTCAGCCGGATTCTGTCTTCCCGCTTTTGCCCAGCCAGATTAACAAATAAGTTAAAGTATAATTGACTAAAAGAAAGCTCGGAATGATCATAAGTTATATCAAATGTCCAGGTCCTGCGAAATGAATCAAAAGTAGCAAAAGACTGTTCCCCTCCTTTACACATAAAGACTTCCGGGAAAGACGCTGGCGGATAAGGCTGGAATAAACCGGCCAGTTGAGCATAAACATAATCAATCATCCATTCATCGTCGGTTAAAGTTAACTCTCCCTTTAAACGAAGTTTAATGGCATAACTAGCAGTAGCATCTGCGGAAGTATAAACAGGAATCTGGCTTTCTACCGGATAATTACCGTCTTTGTAACCGAGGCTCATAGTCAATACGGATTTACCTACACCATTGAACTCTGCAACCTCCCGGGTTCCCGACTGATTTTTCAGATTAATCATAAACGTCAGCTTGCCAAGAGTCGGATCACCCGGATACTGCGCAAGCGTATCCAATACATAATCCTCTTCATTATAGCTCTCAGCCACCAAAATACTATTAGATCCTACTTCCAGAGCCGGACCGCCTTTTTCAATATCCACATTACCCACAGGATAATATATCGCATCATTATCCTTCACACAACTGCAAAAACAAAGCAGCAATACAGCCGCTCCTATAATTTTATTCATCATCGCCTACATCTTGATTTTAAGTACAAAGATACATCTTTTTTGTGCCACACTTGATTTATGTCAACCGTTTTTAGTATTTTTGCACACATCAAGACAAAAAAGAAATGGACACACTATTAAGAGAGACAGTAAACGCCGTTGTAAACTCCCGCTTTCCGGAGATGAGTATAGAGGGAAGAAGGCAGATCGAAAACATTCTCATTCGTGAAGAATATCCGAAAGGAGCCATAGCACTGAATGAAGGAGAAGTAGCCCATGAAATTGTTTTTGTCGGCAAAGGAATGCTTAGGCAGTATTACTATAAAAACGGAAAAGATGTTACCGAACATTTCTCTTACGAAGGATGTATCGTGATGTGTATTGAAAGTTTCCTGAAACAAGTACCGACAAAACTAATTGTAGAAACATTAGAGCCTGTTGTTCTTTACATGTTTCCGCGGGATATGCTATTTAAGTTAGCCAAAGAAAATTGGGAAATCAATATGTTTTATCAAAAAATACTGGAATACTCTTTAATCGTATCCCAAATCAAAGCGGACTCATGGCGCTTCGAATCGGCACGTGAACGTTATAACCTCCTGCTCGAAACGCATCCGGAAATCATCAAACGAGCTCCATTGGCACATATCGCCTCTTACCTGCTGATGACGCCGGAAACACTAAGCCGGGTACGTTCCGGCGTCTTATAGTAAAAAACAACGCACAATGAAGACAAAACATATATGATAACAGAATATTCCGTTATCGGCTTTTGCGGTATTCTTTAGGAGACATACCGGTATAATGCTTAAAATATTTCCCGAAGAAAGACTGGTTTGCAAAATTGAGCCGGTCGGCAATCTCTTGTATATTCATACTCGAAGAATTCAGAAGCGCTTTTGCCTCCAGAATCACCAGCTCATCAATCCACTCCCCCACCGTTTTACCACTGACTTCTTTCACCACACCTGAGAGATGTTTCGGTGTCAGACACAACTGGTCGGCATAAAATTTCACACTACGTTCCGATTGATAAGATTCTATCAGAGATTCATAGAAACGCTCGAATATATACTCTTTCCGACTTTTATTCTTCACCGTAGCGGCGGCAGTCGGAGCATGGCTATTAAAGATATTGCAAAGTTCGAAGAAAAAACCTTGCATCAGTCCCATTACGACTTCTCTACGATACAAGTCCTCCTTATTCTTCAATCTTTTCCTGATAAAGCTATAATATTCCCGGATAATATCCTGTTCATGCGGCGTAAGGTCAAAACAAGGATAATCTTTCAAATAAAAGAACAGAGAAAGTACATTCCCCACTTTAGGCAATGCTTCCAGCAAATTCTTTGATACCGCAAAGAAAATAGCCTTGAAATCAGGACTAAACCACCTATGCTCGATAATCTGATTCGGCAAGACAATCACCATTCGTCCCGGAACTATTTCATACTCGCGTAAACTAATATTAAATTTACTACCACCTCCCAAACAGAGGCCCACTGTAACTACCTCCAGCTTACTAGGTCCGCTATACAAGGAAACAACGCTCTCCGTATCGAAGAGCGCTATATCATTGTCAACCACATCAATGCAGTCAGGATCTATATGCTTGGAATGAACTACCGAAGAAATACCTATTTTCGGAACACCTTGAATCTCCATACTCTCTCTCTTTTTTAGCGACAAATATACCAGCTATTAATCAGATATACAACCAAACAAAAAGATTATCTGACAAAATGAACAAAATTAGTTACTTATTGACCACCCCGAATAAATACTCATAATCATGTTTGGCGGCAGGGACTGTCCACTCTTCAGGAATAAATTTCCACTGGTTCAACGCCTTCGGGTCCATTATCCCTTTCTTCTCGATATAATTCATCAGATAGAAGCGAAGGTCCTTGTCCGTAGAGAAAATAATACGGTCTTTCAATTTCTCCTGTGGAATCCCGGAGCCTTTAGTCAGTAACTCGCCACCACCGTTACCGCGATAAGAGTTCAGAGCCACCTTATATACCTTGTTCATAAGGAAAGGAGAGCCATCGGCCATACTGGCAATCGTCACCTTCTCTCCTTGTGGTTTGGTGACATCCACCGTATAAATAATGCCTGATGCCGAATCAAAGTTAAAACTGTAATTCTGGAAAGAGGCCCTGTCCTCCGCACCTTCGCGACGCTTCTCCTTGAACCAGAGCAAATGATCGTCCGGCGATTTCATCCGATTTGTCCACATATAATAAGACATTTCCAAAAAATCTTTAATTTCTTTTCCCGACAATGTCATCACGTAAAGCATATTCTCGTACTTATACAGGTTGAACATATCACTGACAGATACATCCCCTTCCTTTATTTCCGCATCAAATGAAAGCGGAGCAGCGAAAGAAACATCCGCCCCCGTAATATCAAGCTGCAACGTATGTATCAAATCAATGAAAGCAGAAGGCCCGAAGAAAGAAGGATGAGTAGAGATACTTTCAGTAAATGTACCTATCTTTTTGGATACAAACCTCTTCACGGTCTCATACTGAGAAGCGAAATGTTTCATAAAGTCCTCGCTGACTCCATAATCTTTCGTTTCAGTAAGTCTCCCCCTGATATCTTTATCCACCAATTTCCCGTCTTTCAATTTCAGAGTGACATCCACATTAGAGAGCACCACCCCGTTGCTGGCTGGGTCAATAATCAAGACCGAATCTCCGACAATATTCACCACCTTCTTACATTCACGGGCATGATCATGCCCCATTAATACCATATCAAATCCCGGTACATTCTTCGCCACATTCAGAGATGCGTTCTCATTATATTTGCCGGACATTTTAAACGCTTCCTGCCCCGCATGGAACAAGCCAATCACTAAGTCCGGATTCTCTTTTTCACGAATAATCTTCATCCATTTACGAGCCGTCTCCTCCATATCGTCAAAATGCAATCCCTTCCACAAATTTTCGGAAAGCCATGCAGGAATAGCCGGGGTAATCATTCCCAAGATAACTATTTTCACACCGTCACGCCTCAGTACCTTGTACGGTGGCAGATACGTTTCTCCGGTAGACGTATCTATGATGTTCGCTCCCAATATAGGGAAATCACAAGTCCCGATCCAACGGTCGAACACACTGCGTCCGGTTTCCACATCATGATTACCCATATTGCCGGCATCATATTTCATATAGTTCATCATCTCCGCACAAAGATGAGGAGATACCGTATCTATATAATTATAGTAATAAGCTGTAGGTTGTCCCTGCAAGATATCACCATTATCGAGTAAAATAAGATTCTCTTTATACTCCCGGCGCTCTTTCTGTACAAAAGAATAGATTCGCGCCAAGCTGCCTTTCCATTCCTGACGGGTTATAAAGTTATAAGGATAATAGTTGCCGTGCACATCACTTGTTTGTACAATCTTCAGCTTCACCACTTTTTCCTGCGCCACAACGGACAGCACGAGGAAAAGAAGCCAAACATAAATCAATGTAAATCGTTTCATTCTTTTTCTATATTTAGCGGGTGAGAGAAAACAAACCGTGCCCCTCCTGTGTAATCAGGATCAATCCATATCTCTCCTTTCCATTTATACACAATCAATTTACAGATAGACAGTCCCAAACCTGTCCCCTGCGCATATTCATTCAGTTTTTCAAAACGCTCGAACACCAACGCCTGTTTCTCCTTCGGAATACCGCATCCCGTGTCCGTCACCGAAAAGACAGCCATTTGCGTCTCCTCATTCACCGAAAAATCCAATGTTATCTTTCCCTGTTTTGTAAACTTATCGGCATTGGACATCAAATTGATAATCACCTGCTGCATACGCTGCACGTCCGTCTCCATTCGGAAACTCTCGAAAGATGTATTGAATAGAAACTGATTATCCGACCGTCGCGAGAAACTGACAGAAGCCACCACCTGGTTGCATAACTGCACCACATCACACTCCTCCCAAGTCAGCGTCACCCGGTTCGCCTCCAGACGTGAAAGATCAAGAATATCGTTAATCAGGCGAAGTAACAAATCTGAGTTCGTCTTAATAATCTGATAATAGGACTGTTGTTCCTCCTCTGTGCTGCCGCCTACCGCCAGTACATCCGAAAAGCCGACAATAGAATTCAACGGCGTTCGTATCTCATGGCTCATATTAGCTAGAAAAGCACTTTTCAGACGATTCGATTCTTCCGCCCTATCCTTCGCTACACGCAGATCCTTCTCCGATTTCAACAATTCATCCCTCAAACGTTTCGTGCGGAAATAATAAAACAGCGAAATACATAATCCGAGCACCAATATCACAAACAGCGCACAAGCGGACCAAATCTGATACGTATACTGCTGATAGAAAGAAACCGGCTGATTAATAAGCTGCACATCAAAAGGCAAGACTTTCGGATTCAATCCCCATTCCTTCACCTTTCGGCTATCCAATACAGCCTTACAACCAATCACGGAAAGATGTTTCGCCGTATCTCCCGGCTGACTATCCATTCGTACAGATTCCTGTGCCATTTCCTTTCCCACTTTCCGATAGTCAGGAAGCACGCCGCCAATTGCCCAAGACCCCAAGCTCACCGAAGAAGGTGTAAAAGCCGGAATAGCGGGAGTCGCCTCCATCATGGCATAAGTGGCATTCCGCATGAAATACCCCTCATTCATATCCACACGCCAAGTCCCCACCATAATAACCGTATTTTCCGGCAAATGTCTCAACTCCTCCACAATCGTGTAGATAGTATGCTTACGCCCGTCCATAAGAATCAAATCCAAATCGGGGAACTTTTCCATTTCCTTCCGTACCAATGCCTGCATAGTCACACCGCCATACGTATTATCCGATATAAAAGCGATATGCTCCGTTTTTGGATAAAACGCCCGGAGCATACGTATATTCCCCTCTATATCATACTGATTGATAAAGCCCGATTCGAGTTCCGGAATATCCATGTGGTCAACAAAAATATCTACGGATTCGGGCATCCAGCTATCAAGATTCTTCACGGTATCCTTCGGTAATATTACGATATTACTACTCGCGAGGCTACACATGACCGGCACTTTTATCTGCATCGAATCCCTTTGTGACAAATAAGCCGCCCATGCTTCCTGACCCAATAAAATAATTTGTCCCGGATGCTTCTCTCCCTGGTATTTAGAAAGAATCTGCGTCATCATATCACTCCAGAGCGGAGCTTCCGAGAAACTTTTGCAGTTCATGTTTTCAATGATAATGTCACGCTGCCCTCCCAGTTTGCCATATTCTTCCATATAATCGGAAATGGTGACCGAAGTCTGGTGCGCTGCCGGATTATAGGAGCAGATAATCAGAATGGGATTCTTATCTTTAGAGACAGCCCATGCCCCCATAGGCACGAACAGCCAAAGAATACAGACGAACAGGTATCCTACATATCTCGACATAATTGTGTTGTTTTAATCTGCGACCTTTTTTATTTTGCATGCAAATATAACAAAACTTGTCGGGTATAACAGATTTATATGTATTTTTGTCGCTCATTCATTTTCAAAAAACTGTTTATGGAATTATTTCACAAGATGATTTCCGGATCATTAGGCATACCGGAAAGACAAATCGCCAGCACCCTTCATCTTTTGGGTGAAGGTGCCACTATACCATTCATCAGCCGTTACCGTAAAGAAGCTACGGGTGGACTGGATGAAGTTCAAATAGAGCAGATCAAGGAGCAACACGATAAGCTGTGCGACATAGCCAAACGCAAGGAAACGATTCTCGGCACTATCACCGAACAAGGTAAACTGACCGCCGAGCTCGAGAAGCGCATCAACGACACCTGGAACCCTACGGAACTGGAAGATGTCTATCTCCCCTACAAACCCAAACGGAAAACCCGTGCGGAAGCCGCCCGCCAAAAAGGACTCGAACCGCTTGCCACAATCCTCTTGCTACAACGGGAGAATAATCTTGCCGTCCGCGCCTCCTCCTTCGTCAAAGGTGACGTGAAAGACATAGACGATGCCCTAAAAGGTGCCCGTGACATCATCGCCGAACAAGTGAACGAAGACGAACATGCCCGCAACGCAGTGCGTAACCAGTTCGGACGACAGGCGGAGATCATCGCCAAAGTAGTAAAAGGCAAAGAGGATGAAGCTGCCAAATACCGGGATTACTTCGACTTCTCCGAGTCTCTGAAACGCTGCACCTCCCACCGTTTGCTGGCTATCCGCCGTGCAGAATCGGAAGGACTGCTGAAAGTCTCTATCACTCCGGATGATGAGACGTGTATCGAACGTTTGGAACGCCAATTCGTACGAGGCAATAACGAATGCAGCCATCAGGTAAGCGAAGCCACTGCCGATGCCTACAAACGTCTGCTCAAACCCTCCATTGAAACGGAATTTGCCGCCCAATCCAAAGAAAAAGCGGACGAAGAAGCCATACGCGTGTTCACGGAAAACCTCCGCCAGCTACTGCTTACCGCTCCATTGGGACAGAAACGGGTGCTCGCAATTGATCCCGGATTCCGTACCGGATGCAAAGTAGTCTGCCTAGACGCACAAGGTAACCTGATACATAATGAAAATATCTATCCGCATCCCCCGGTCAACAAACCCGGCGAAGCCGCTTCCAAACTCCGCAAGATGATAGAAGCCTACCAGATAGAAGCAATCTCTATCGGCAACGGAACGGCCAGCCGCGAGACGGAAGACTTTATCAACCGTCAAACGTTTGACCGCCAAATTCCCGTATTCATGGTCAGTGAACAAGGAGCTTCTATCTATTCAGCTTCCAAGATCGCTCGCGATGAGTTTCCCGACTATGACGTTACAGTACGGGGAGCAGTCTCTATCGGCCGCCGTCTCATGGACCCATTGGCGGAACTGGTTAAAATCGATCCCAAATCTATCGGCGTAGGTCAATACCAACACGATGTGGACCAGACAAAGCTAAAGAAAGCACTCGACCAGACAGTAGAAAACTGTGTCAACCTCGTTGGTGTCAACCTGAACACAGCCAGTAGCCATTTGTTGACGTATATCTCCGGCCTGGGACCTCAACTGGCACAGAACATCGTAAACTATCGTGTAGAAAACGGAGCCTTCAACTCACGGAAAGAACTGATGAAAGTCCCACGCATGGGTGCCAAAGCCTTTGAGCAATGTGCCGGCTTTCTCCGTATCCCCGGAGCCAAAAATCCGTTGGACAACACTGCCGTACATCCGGAAAGCTACCACATCGTAGAGCAAATGGCCAAAGACCTGAAATGTACCGTCGACGAACTGATAGCTAACAAGGAACTCCGGCAGAAAATCAATATCTCCGACTATCTCACTCCCACCGTCGGACTGCCTACCTTACAGGACATCCTACAAGAACTCGACAAACCGGGACGTGACCCTCGTAAAACCATTAAGGTATTCGAATTTGATAAGAACGTACGTACGATCAACGACTTGCGCGAAGGAATGATACTTCCGGGCATTGTAGGCAACATCACTAATTTCGGTGCCTTCGTCGATATAGGTATCAAGGAGAATGGCCTTGTACACCTCTCCCAACTGGCCGAACGATATATTTCCGACCCTACGGAAATCGTATCCATTCACCAGCAAGTTATGGTCAAGATTATAAATGTGGATACCGACCGCAAACGAATCCAACTTAGCATGATTGGGGTACCGCAAGACTGATCGCCTCTCTCTTTTCCCCCCACCAAACAATCAGAATCGTCAATACAATCATAAGTACTGTGCAAATGAGCGAGCCTTCAAACCCGAAGGCTCCGCCATTCAGTACATTGTCCTCGGGCAGATGCAAAGTCAGCATAGAAGATATGAAATTGTTACCACTCACTTCGTAGCCCAACACCGGTCCCTGAATCCAGTTCCAGAAAAGATGAAGGGAGATAGGGAAACAAAGATTCTTTGTATACAAGTAAGAAGCTCCCAGCAGCATGCCAGCAAGTAGCAGATTGAGCATAGGCAAGAAATCTATTTCCGGATTGAAGATATGTAACAAGGCAAACAATGCCGATGATATAAATAACGACAGGAATTTATTCATACGTGTATGAAGCAGTCGTCCGAGAATATAGCCGCGCATCAGAATCTCTTCAAACAACGCCACCAACAGAAAAAAGACCCACGAACCGAGCAAATTCACCGGTTCAAACTTAAAACCGGTCACTTCTATTTCTCCCAAAAGCAGAGACAGTCCGAAGCCAACCAGATAAAACAGAACAGCTATCAGCAATCCGTACCACAATCCTCGCGCATGTCCTTTGACAGACAAGCCCAAGTCTGAGAACGGACGCCGTTCAAAACGAAGCATGATAACAGCAGAAGTCAAAGCGGTCAAAAGCATACCCGTCTCTTGCAGAATATACCCCACTATTCCGGGGTGACGGGCCTCCACTCCAAGAACCAATGAAAGGAATCCTTGTATCAATGCACTATACAACAACATAAACACAAAAAACACCACTATAAACAGCAAAATACACGCCCATATAGGAAGTCCCTTCAGTTCTTTTTTATCCACAATGTTTTCTGCCTCCATTTTTACAATTTGTTAATCCGGCTACAAAATTAGATATAAAACATAAAAAAACACTATCTCTTACCTATTTTTCCTATATTTGCCTGAACAAATCTGCAAAATTATGAAAATTAAACTACTATTGATTAGTTTCATATTGGCTGCCAATGCATTAGGAGCAGTCGCCCAAGTGAGCAAGACTTATTTTGTAAGTAAACCCGGAACGCTGATTTCCATGATGACGGAGGATGAGGCCAACAGTATCACCCACCTCACTTTGACCGGTAAAATAAATGCCGAGGACTTCAGACATCTGCGTGATGAATTTCCCAACCTGAAAGTATTGGACATTTCGAATGCAGACATCAAGATGTACACCGGGAAAGCCGGTACCTATCCCAACGGAAAACTTTGCGTTTATATGCCGAACTTCATCCCTACTTACGCTTTCTCGAACATCGTAGACGGAGTGACTAAAGGTAAAGCCACCCTGGAGAAAATAATTCTCTCCGAGAAAATCAAGAACATCGAAGACGCCGCCTTCAAAGGGTGCGAGAACCTGAAAATCTGCCAGATCCGGAAAAAGACAGCTCCTAACCTGTTGCCGGAGGCATTGGCGGACAGCATTACCGCTATTTTCGTTCCGCTGGGCAGCAGCGATGAATACCGTTATAAGAATAGGTGGGAAAAGTTTGCTTTCATAGAGGGAGAACCGGTAGAAACCACTTTGCAAGTGGGAGCAATGGGCAAACTGGAAGAAGAAATCCTGAAATCCGGTCTGCAACCCAGAGACATCAACTTCCTCACCATAGAAGGCAAACTGGACAACGCCGACTTCAAACTTATCCGCGACTATATGCCGAACCTTGTTTCAGTGGATATTTCCAGAACAAACGCAACAGCTATCCCTGACTTTACTTTCTCACAAAAAAAATATTTATTGAGAATGAAGTTACCTCATAATCTCAAATCGATCGGACAGCGTGTATTCAGTAACTGCGGACGTCTTTGCGGTACACTCGAACTTCCGGCCAGCGTGACTGCTATCGAGTTCGGCGCATTTATGGGATGTGACAATCTCCGCTATGTATTGGCTACGGGAAATAAGATCACAACATTGGGCGATAACCTGTTTGGAGACGGGGTGCCGAGTAAGTTGATTTATAAGAAATAAGTAAAGGAATAACCTTGATATATAGAGTATAGCCCTATATCAGAGTAAGACAACGGTTATAAACTAAGTCCGAGTTAACACATTTCTACCCCTCGTATTTAATAAATCAATCTTTGTTGTTGCATAATTCTATTCGTCTGACAACTGTCAGACGAATAAAGTTATGTATAGCGAATGCTAATTCATAGTAGCTCCAAAGTTACTTGAATGACAAATTATCCCTAAAAAAGAGAGCGTATCAAAAACCAATGTCTTGATACGCTCTCTTTTTTATTATCAGTAATGTCCGGAGTCTTACTTATCTCCGTACATCTTCGCTCTCAATTCTTTAATGTGGTCTGACGTGATATATTCGTCGTATTCCATCATCTTGTCAATGATACCGTTCGGCGTCAGTTCGATGATACGGTTGGCAACGGTCTGAATAAATTCGTGGTCATGAGACGAAAACAGGATGTTTCCTCTATACGTTTTCAGGTTGTTGTTGAATGCCTGGATAGATTCCAAATCCAAGTGGTTGGTAGGAGTATCCAGAATGAGGCAGTTTGCCCCCCTGAGCTGCATACGGGCAATCATACAACGCATTTTTTCACCTCCGGAAAGTACGCTCACTTTCTTCAGTACTTCCTCACCGGAGAACAGCATACGCCCGAGAAAACTCTTCATATACACTTCGTTTCCTTCGCCAAACTGGCTCAACCAGTACACCAAGTTCAGGTCCGTATTGAAGAAGTCGGTATTGTCCAAAGGCAAGTAAGCGGTGGTGATAGTCACCCCCCAGTTGAAGGTTCCCGAATCCGGTTTTATATTTCCGTTGATGATTTCAAAAAGTGCAGTCATGGCACGCGGGTTGCGTGACAGGAATACAATTTTGTCTCCCTTTTCTACATTGAAGTTGACATCGTTGAAAAGCACTACGCCTTCTTCCGTCTTCTTGCTCAATCCGGCAACTTCGAGAATCTGATTGCCCGGCTCGCGTTCGGGAGTGAAGATAATACCCGGATACTTGCGTGAAGAAGGTTTAATTTCTTCTACATTCAGTTTTTCCAGCATTTTCTTGCGGCTGGTGGTCTGCTTACTCTTCGCTACGTTGGCACTAAAACGGCGGATAAATTCTTCGAGCTCTTTCTTCTTCTCCTCAGCCTTCGCCTTCTGGTTCTGCTGCTGACGGAGGGCCAACTGGCTGGATTCGTACCAGAAACTGTAGTTACCGGCAAACATATTGATCTTTCCATAGTCAATATCGACTGTATGCGTACAGACGGAGTCGAGGAAGTGACGGTCGTGGCTCACAACAAGCACCGTATGTTCAAAGTTGGAAAGATATTCTTCCAGCCATGTCACTGTCTCCATATCCAAATCATTGGTAGGTTCGTCGAGAAGGAGGTTATCAGGATTTCCGTACAATGCCTGCGCTAGCATGACACGTACTTTCTCTTTACCACTCAATTCGCCCATCAGTGTGTAGTGCTTATCTTCTTTGATTCCCAAACCGCTCAACAACATGGCTGCGTCACTCTCGGCATTCCAGCCGTCCAGTTCAGCGAACCGTTCTTCCAGTTCGGACACTTTCAGTCCATCTTCGTCTGTAAAGTCTTCTTTAGCATAGAGTTCTTCGCGCTGTTTCATGATATCCCACAACACGGTATGCCCCATCATTACGGTATCCATAACGGTAAAAGCATCCCATTTGAAGTGGTCTTGACTCAACACGGAGAGGCGCTCGCCCGGTCCCAGAACAATCGAACCGGTAGTCGGATCCAAATCTCCGTAAATCGTACGGAGGAATGTAGATTTTCCCGCACCGTTTGCGCCGATAATACCATAGCAGTTACCACTCGTAAATTTCAGGTTTACGTCATTAAACAACACTCTTTTACCAAACTGTACCGAAACGTTTGAAACTGTAATCATCTTACCTATTTACTATTTAACTATTTACACTTTTCAATTTGAGTGTGCAAAGGTAGACATTTAAAATGAATAATGAACTATCCCGTATGTGCCAATCTGACATAAAAGTATTACCTTTGCAGAGTTTTTTGGCAAAAACACCAACTTGGCAAAGTTTTTGCATGTGATTTTGATATTATGAATAAAAAACAGAAATAGATATGGACCCTAAAGAAAAAAAAGTGAAGGAAGAAGAACTCAACGTTGAGGAAACTCTGAATAACGCGGAAGAACAACCGCAGGACGAACAAGCGGAAAATGCCGCCCCGATGACTCACGAAGAGGAATTGGAAAAGGAACTGGAGACGGCTCAGGAGACCATTGAGGAGCAGAAGGATAAATATTTGCGTCTCTCCGCCGAGTTCGACAATTACCGGAAACGCACTATGAAGGAGAAAGCGGAACTGATCCTGAACGGTGGCGAAAAGAGCCTTAGCAGTATTCTTCCGGTGGTGGATGATTTCGAACGTGCCATCAAAACGATGGAAACGGCTACGGATGTCCAAGCTGTGAAAGAAGGTGTCGAACTGATTTATAATAAATTCATGGCTACCCTGGCACAAAACGGTGTGAAGGTGATCGAAACGAAAGACCAACCGCTGAATACTGATTACCACGAGGCTATCGCCGTAATTCCCGCACCGTCGGAAGCACAGAAAGGTAAAATCCTGGATTGCGTACAGACGGGATATACATTGAACGATAAAGTACTCCGTCACGCCAAAGTGGTAGTTGGAGAATAAGAAGAACTTGAATCAATAAAAGCATGGCAGAGAAAAGAGACTATTATGAAGTACTGGAGGTAACGAAGACAGCCACAGTAGAAGAAATTAAAAAAGCCTACCGCAAGAAAGCGATTCAATATCACCCCGACAAGAATCCGGGTGACAAGGAGGCAGAAGAAAAGTTCAAGGAAGCGGCCGAGGCGTATGATGTATTAAGTAACCCGGATAAGCGCTCGCGTTACGACCAGTTCGGCCACGCAGGAGTGAGCGGTGCGGCAGGTAACGGTGGGCCGTTCGGCGGTTTCGGTGGCGAAGGTATGTCTATGGATGATATTTTCTCCATGTTCGGTGACATCTTCGGAGGTCGCGGAGGAGGATTCGGTGGTTTCAGCGGATTCGGCGGCGGAGGAGGTTCGCAGCAGCGACGGTATCGCGGAAGTGACCTGCGCGTAAAGGTGAAACTGACGTTGAAAGAAATCTCTACCGGAGTGGAGAAAAAGTTCAAGCTCAAGAAATATGTGCCGTGTGACCAGTGCCACGGTAGTGGTGCCGAAGGGGACGGCGGTTCGGAAACGTGTCCAACTTGTAAAGGTAGTGGTACGGTGATCCGTAACCAGCAGACTATTTTAGGGACGATGCAAACGCGTGCCACCTGCTCTACTTGTAACGGTGAGGGTAAAATCATCAAGAACAAGTGTAAGAAGTGTAGTGGCGATGGAATCGTTTACGGTGAGGAAGTAGTGACAGTGCAGATACCTGCCGGAGTGGCAGAAGGCATGCAACTTTCTATGAGTGGCAAAGGAAATGCCGGCAAGCATAACGGCGTGCCGGGAGATTTACTGATTCTCGTAGAAGAAGAACCGCATCCAGACTTGATTCGTGACGAGAATGATCTGATTTATAACTTGTTGTTGAGTTTTCCCACTGCCGCTTTGGGCGGGGCTGTGGAGATCCCGACCATCGACGGAAAGGTGAAGGTAAAGATTGACTCAGGTACTCAACCGGGAAAGGTACTTCGTCTACGCGGTAAAGGATTGCCGAACGTGAATGGATACGGAACAGGGGATTTGCTCGTGAATGTCAGTATCTATGTGCCAGAAGCTCTCAACAAGGAGGAAAAGAGTGCGCTTGAAAAAATGGAAGATTCGGATAATTTCAAGCCGAGTACGTCAGTGAAGGAAAAGATCTTCAAGAAGTTCAAAAGTTTCTTCGATTAAGACTTACATAAAAATTTCTTCCTATTAATAATTAAACGCTCCATGAATGCCTGGTGACACATGGAGCGTTTGTTATTTAAAACCCACTCAATACCCCGGATTCTGTACTAGCTTTGTATTCATCACCCGTATTTTCTCGGGAATAGGGAATACGGTAGTATAACCGGTTTCCTCGTTTGGTAATTGAGGACGGCTGTTGTATGCACGAGTAAACATTCCGAAGCGGATAAGGTCCTGACGCCTCCAACCCTCCCAAGCCAATTCAAGCTGGCGTTCGGAAAGTATATTCTCCAAAGTAGCGGGACGGCGAGCGGCCTTCACCCGGCTCCGGACTTGATTTAACTCGACGTCTCCGTTTGCACCGTTGCGTACTTTAGCTTCGCTCTTCATCAGTAAAGCGTCCGCGTAGCGGAACAGGACAATGTCATTCTCCATTAATTTTCCGTCTTTTGTGGCGGTGGGGTCTACTTCATACTTTTTCATACGGGCACCTGCCGTTTGCTCATACGGGGTGTCGGTGATATCCAATGCTACTTCCCAAGGGAGATATACCAAGACAGTACCGTCGTCCAGCTTGATAATGTCTCCTTTCAAGTCATACATTTCTCCTGCAAAATAACAGATGTCGAAGCGAGGGTCTTGGGCAGCTGTCCCATAACCGAAAGTTTCGAGTGTTTCAATCGTTGCACTGGGACCATTCTCACCGCTTAGCCCGTAAGCTTTGGCATGGTTGTAATGACGGGAACGAAAAAGGTATTGCATCTGATTGGTATACAATGTTTTATTCATCGGGATCGTGAATATATTCTCTACGGACGGTTCATTGAAGATAGAGAAGTTAGTCTCGTATTCCGGTTCCAGTTTATAATTCATAACTTTCAGTTGGTCGCAGTAGTATATGACCGTCTCCCAGGCATTGAGTTCATTACCGTCTACCATGAACTTGATATTTTTTCCGTCGGGACGTTCGTTGTCCGTCCAGTCGTTATCGGTATAAACTTCGGCATTCAGTGCCAGTTTTGCCAACAAGAAAGTAACCACCGGACGAGTGATACGCCCATAATAAGGCCCGGTCTGATTGCTGTGTACCTCCGAAAGTAATGGAGCCACTTCCTGTAATTCCTTGAATATAAATTCGAATACTGTCTTCCGCTCGCTTTGAACGATGTCTTTCATCGCAGGAGAAGAAGACTGCACCAAAGGCACACGGCCAAACAAATCCAGCAGATAATAGTAGTACATCGCACGCATAGCACGCACTTCCGCTCGATAAGCCGGGAGTTCCGCATCAGAATGGGTTTCTGCGAATTTGTCGATTCGTTCGAGCGACTTATTACTAAGCATTACGACTTTATAAAGATACTCCCATGTAGCTTGAATGGCATCATTCTCAATACCCCAATCATGGAGAAATAATCCCTGCCAAAAGCCACCGTCGTACCAGTCGCCACCGCGCGTAGGGATAATAGCTTCATCAGTAGTGAAAGTATTGAGATCATAGACACCTCTGCCCGTTCCCTGCAATCCCTGGCTGTCGCTGTAACCGCCCACATAAGTATAGAGCGAGGCAACAGCATTGAGATAGACTTCCGAAATGGAATTATACACATCATCTTCGGGCAACTTATCTTTCGGATTTTCTTCCAGAAATTTATCGCAGGAAAACAAGAACGTACACGTAGCAAGCACCAAACTAATCTTTTTCAAATATTCTTTCATCTTCTCATCCTCCGTTAAAAGTTAATACTCAATCCCAATGTATAGGTACGTGCCAACGGGTAGTTACGTTTATCATCCACCCCCAAAGTAGAGTTTACCGTAGAACTGTTAATCATCGGTGATAGCCCTGAATAGCCGGAAATCGTCGCCAGGTTGTTGACCGTGAAGGCAAGACGCAAAGAACGGACGTACTTCTTGAGTTTCTGCACCTTCTCGATTGGTACATTCCAACCAAGCGTCACGTAGTCAAAGTTTACGTAATTGCCTTTTTCCAGCCAATAGTCAGTGGCAGTCTGGTCCTTAATGTTCTGCTTCGGCGCGGATTTCATCACATTGTAGTCAGGGAAGATATTCATGTTCATATACGTCAGTGATGTTCCGTTATAGATTTTATGGCCGAAAGCTCCGTTGATCTGCACCGAAAGATCGAAGTGTTTGTAACGGAAGCTGATGTTCGAACCCAGAATTGTTTTGGGCACGGCTTGCCCTGCCACATAGCGGTCTTCGCCGTCTTCAAGATTGACACCACCACCGTTCAAGTCCGCAATACCATAGGTGTATCCACCGTTCCCGTCGGACACCAGTCCGGTGCTATGAGGCAAATAAAAAACACCTAATGGTTGACCGACCATTTGATAGACGATGTGGTTGTAGCCACCGTGGAAGCCGGCTCCGTCGAGACTGGCAAGGCTCTTGTATTCAGGCGCGGAAATCATTTCGCCGTTGTACATTCCGCTTAATGAGAGAAGTTTGTTACGTTGGAAGGTGACATTGGCATTAATGTTCAATTCCATATCTTTTGTTTTCAGAGGAGTGATACCAATAGCTATTTCCGTACCCCAGTTACGCATGGAGCCGATATTAGCCAGTAAAGTGTTGTAAGTGAAAGGCGGTACACTCACATTATACAGATAAAGCATATCCGTTGTTCGAGAATTGTAGTAGTTAGCGGAAAGTAACAGACGGTTACCAAACAAAGCTACGTCAAAACCTGTATTGAAAGTGTGTTTCACTTCCCACTTCAAGTCGGGGTTCGTATTCCTCAAATCACCCAATGAGACAACGGCAGAGTTGCCTACCGGAACAACTCCGTTCGGCTTTACCAGATTCAGTGTAGTATACGAGTCAATTCCACTCTGGTTACCCGCCAGACCGTAACCGATACGAAATTTCAAATTATCAACCACTGGCAAACGTTTCATAAACTTTTCCTCACTGACTACCCATGCGGCAGATATGGAGGGAAAGAAGCCCCACTTATGATTTGCTCCAAACTTGGAGGAAGCGTCCGTACGGGCATTCAGCGTCAGGACATAACGATCGGCATACGTATAGTTGAAACGTCCCATAAAAGATGCGAGACGGGGTTGTTCGTAGTACGAATTTGTCCCCTCCCACAGACGGACTGCACCGGCTTGCAAATTGTTGTAGCCGAACTTATCCGTGCTGAAATTGCTGACTGTGGTATAATATCCCGTGTACGTTTCTTTCTGGAGTTCGGCTAATGCCAGGACGTCGAAGAAGTGCTTTTTCCAGCCTTTTTTATAAGTCAGCATCATATTTCCGAGGAGGGACTCCATTTTCTTTGTTCCTTTATAAGCCTGCCCGTTCGCCCAAACAGAGGTGGGGAGATATTGCGAATTTTCAACTATATTATAGGTATAGGCACCGAACAGTACCAATTTCAATTCTTTCATCAAATTGAAGGTGAAACGGGCGTGTGTACTGATATGCGAAGTAGCGTCGTCATCGTCCACCTGCATCCATGCCAACGGGTTTGTTATCTGACTGGCGGTAGTGATGCCGTCCCACGAGTTAGTAACGGGATCTTTATGGTTAGGATACGTCGGGTTAAAGGTTGCCGCCGAATAGAAGGTTTTCTGATAGTCAACCAGATTATGATTTTTCAGGATAGAACCGAACATCCCCAGTTCGCAGTCGAAGAAGCCATCGAACATCTTTTGGTTCATGTTCATATTGGAAGTGAAATTCTTCATATCTTCATTCAAAATCACCCCCTGACGATCCATAAAACCAAGTGATACACGGTAGCTCGACGTGCTGGAGCCTCCATAGAAAGCGACGTGATGATTCTGTTGCAGACCTGTCTGTTGTATTTCTTTCTGGAAGTTAGTATTATTACCTTTATCTAAAATAGAGATACCGCGTTCGGAAGCTACGCTACGGAACTCGTCTCCCGACAACATTTTAAGATTCTTGTAGACAGTAGAAATGCCGAAACTACCGTTGTAGGCTACCTGCGTCCTACCCTGCATTCCTTTTTTAGTGGTGACTTCAATCACACCGGAAGCACCACGTGAACCGTATTGTGCCGTTTCGGAAGCATCTTTCAGAATCGTGAAACTTTCGATATCTGTGGGGTAAATGGAAGTCAGCATACTAAGGTCGCCAAACACTCCATCGACAATAATCAGAGGATCGTTACCACTAGTCAGTGAAGTGGTTCCACGCAGGCGCACTGCATCCAGAGCTGCGGGTCCATTCGTACCCCGTTGAATAGTCAAACCCGGTACCCTACCCCGAATCGCTTCCAAAGGATTGGTTACCTGGTCTTTGTTCATTTGTTTCTCCGTAATTTTCTCCACAGAACCGGAGAGGGTTTTCAGACTTCCGGTAGCATAGCCTACCGTTATCAAGGAATCCAAGTCCAGAGGAATGACAGGAATCTTCTGTGCAAATGTATTTCCGCACGAAACTACCAGAAGAAAGCTAAGAAAAGTTAGTTTACCGTGTTGTCGTATCATAACTATCAGTTTTTAAGGTAATAATACAAATATAACAAAAAAAGAAGGAATCTGGTTGAGTAGATTCCTTCTTTTATTGATATTAATAGCCGCAATATGACTCTTTTTTTCGAGTTTTACCGAGGGATTTGCTTACTTCACTATGATTTCATCAGTAAATATCCAGCCACCCAGTTCTTTGCCGGCACGCGCCTGATAACGTACATAGCGTCCCTTGACGGTTCCTTCCCACGAAACATCGGAAAACTTGATTGCTTCTTCCTTGTTAACAACAAAGTCCTGATGCTTCAGTTCCGTAAAAGTGACTCCGTCATCGGAAACTGAAATAACCACAGACGCAGGCAAGAATACTTCAGCTCCCACTACCTGCATGAAAGCTGCTGTGACTGAATGAATAGTGGTCTCGTTTTCCATATCAACGGTTACATCGAGGCGGTTCTTCGAGATAAATCCCTGCCATGCACCGTCACCGTAAGTCCAGTCGCCACGGATACCGTCGGTCAAAGTCACATCACCTTGTGCTGCATAAGAGGAGTTGTAAGGAGCGTTATAGATCACTTTCTTTCCCAATGCCAGATGCGTAAGGGGTTGTAAAGATTCCGGCCGACTTCCGATCTCACTCTTCAAATCGAAAGTGTGATAGCCTTTCGCCTGCAAATCCGTTACCGCTTTCAGGGCACGTGCATGGAAGTCCGGCCATGACTTACGTTCCGGAGCCGACCAGGCAACTTCCGCCAATGCCAGCGTACGTGGATATAGCATATATTCCACGTGTTCGGGAGTCGGGACATATTCAGTAAAGAGATTAACTTGCGCACCATACACAAGTTTCGCTTGTTCCGCCGACAATGAAGTAGAAACCGGATTGTAAGAATAGACTTTTTTCAATGGCAAGTATCCACCAATCGCTTCCGGCTGAGAGTACGGAGCGTCCTGATAACTATCCAGATAACAGTAGCCACCCGGCGTCATGATAGCCCGGTGTCCGGAAGTTACAGCTGTAATACCGCCTTCTTCTCCCCGCCATGACATTACAGTCGCGTTAGGAGCCAGTCCTCCTTTCAATATCTCGTCCCAGCCGAGCAGACGTCGACCATGATCGTTCAGGAACTTCTCAATACGATGAATCAGATAACTTTGCAGTTCGTCCACGTGAGAGAGATGTTCGTCTTTCATTCTCTTTTGGCATTTCGGGCAAGTTTTCCACGCTGCCATACCGGCTTCGTCACCTCCTATGTGAATGTATTCGGAAGGGAAAAGCGCCATGACCTCGGTCAGCACATTTTCCAAAAAGGTGAACGTTTCTTCGTTTCCGATACAGAAGTCCGCGTTCTTGTAAGGCTCACCCGCGCAAGAGAGTTGCGGATAAGCTGCCAGCACTTCTTCCGAGTGGGCAGGCATTTCAATCTCCGGAATAATCGTGATGAAATGCTGACGAGCATATTCTACGATTTCGCGAATATCATCCTGTGTATAGTAACCTCCGGAAGCTCCAGGCTCGTCGAAACGGAGGTACTTACGTCCGCCGTTCCACCACGTCTTCCAATTGGCGTCAGTACGCCAGGCTGCAAATTCTGTAAGCAAAGGATATTTCTTGATTTCAATTCGCCAGCCTGCCGCATCTGTAAGGTGCAGATGCAGGCGGTTGATCTTATAGAATGCCAATGCGTCTATCTGTTTCTTCACAAATTCTTTAGAAAAGAAATGACGGGATACATCCAGCATTAAGCCGCGATAAGCGAAACGAGGACTATCCTGCACTTCAACAGAAGCAATGGAATAGCCTGTTTCCGAAGGCTGAGATAATTGCAACAGTGTCTGGATTCCGTAGAACAATCCCGCTCCCGATGTTGCACGGATAAGGATTCGTTCCGGAGTGACGGACAGGGTATAACTTTCGGGAGAAGGCAACTGTTCGCTCTTTTCGGTTATCAACAGAGAAAGTACGTTCTGCGTATCTTTTTTCTTTCCTTTCTTTAGATGAACCGGTAATGCTTGCAGATAGCTTTCCAGAAGTCGAGCTTCTCCACCTTGAATGTTTGTATAAAGTTTTGTTTTCTCTGAGAGTAAAAAAGAGCCCGTACCCTGCTCTATTTTCAGAGGGACAGGGATTACGGACTGTGCATGAAGAGGATGTGCCGCAAAGCACATCCCCAATACCCATAAGAAAAGACAAACTTTAGTGCATCTATTTCTTATATTCATTAATCTACTGTGATTTCATCTACAAACAAGAAAGCAGGATTTCCTTTGCCTCCATGCCATTCCGGTATTTTACTTTCAGACAAGGCAACCACCTTTACATACTGAGTTTTCACCGGAGTGAATGACAATTTATGTTCGTAGATACCATTCTTATCACTTTGTTCCATAGCAGGGTATTCTTCGGAAGCTACTTTGGTAAAGTTCTTACCGTCGTCTGATACTTCTACGGAAAATCCTCTTGCATCAAACACCCAGTCTCCCTTCTCTACGCAAGTAGAAATAGCAACGCTCGAAATCTCGGTAGGTTGCTGAAGGTCGATAGTCATATCCATATCGTTTTTATAGAATGCAATCCAACGACCGGTCTTATAGTTGCCATTTCCTTTCAGTCCGTCTACTAGTGTAGATTCACCTTTAAACATATATTGTTTGTTGACCGGTTGATTAGCTACAATCGGCTTCATGCTGGACTTACTGAAATTGATCTTCTCTGAAATCACACGGCTGTTTCCGGTAGGACGAACAGCGATAGCGGAGAAGTCTGCATTTTCCTTGATTTTCAGGATACCTTCATAAAGCGGAGAAGCGGCAGTAGGTTCCGTACCGTCCAATGTATAGTGGATAGGGGCATTGTCAATGGTAGACAACGTGATGTCCAGTGTACCGTCTGCCGGGTTCGGCGTATATTCGGCTGTTACGTTAAACACATGTTTTGCATAATTGTATCCTTCTGCATCATACCACTTAATCAGTTGCGGCAAACGAGACAGGAAGTCTTCATAGTTCTTCTTGTCGGGAGTAGACCACTGGATTTCACACAATGCAGCCCAACGAGGCAATACCATATATTGCGCATGAGAGAAAGTAGGAATATATTCAGTCCAGAGATTAGCTTGCACACCCTTAATATATTTTTGTTCTTCCGGAGTAAGGGAAGTCGGCATCGGTTCGTAACTATATACTCTTTCAAGCGGCAGATAACCACCAATTCCGAGAGGTTCGTTTTCCGTATCTTTCGTCTGATAATAGTCGAAATACAAATAGGTATTCGGTGTCATAATCACATCGTGTTTCTGTTTGGCAGCTTCGATACCACCTCTTTCTCCACGCCATGACATAACGGTTGCATTAGGAGCCAGTCCGCCTTCGAGAATTTCATCCCAACCAATAATCTGACGTCCGTGGTCGTTCAGGAATTTCTCAATGTGATTGATTACGAAACTCTGCAAACGTTCTTCCTTACTATGTTTATCATCCGATTTTAACCCCAATGCCTTGATACGTGCCTGACATTTCGGGCATTTCTCCCAGCGTACTTTCGGGCATTCGTCACCACCCACATGGATATATTCTGACGGGAAGATCTCAATCAATTCAGCATATACGTCTTCGAGGAATTTCAATACCTGATCGTTTCCGGCACAAAGCACATCTTCAGATACACCCCATTGTCTCCAAACTTCATACGGACCGCCAGTACAACCTAATTCGGGATAAGCGGCAAGAGCAGCCTGCATATGTCCCGGAAGGTCAATCTCGGGGATAACCGTGATATAACGTTCGGCAGCATACGCTACTATTTCCTTAGCCTCTTCCTGCGTATAGAAACCACCATAAGGTTTGCCGTCATATTCACCGGAGTTACGTCCGATAACTGTTTCCGTTCTCTTAGAACCTATTTCCGTCAGTTTCGGGTATTTCTTGATTTCCAGACGCCAACCTTGGTCTTCAGTAATATGCCAATGGAAACGATTCATATTATGCAAAGCCATCATATCAATATAAGTCTTCACTTCATCTACAGTAAAGAAATGACGACTCGTATCAAAATGTGCGCCACGATAAGCGAAACGGGGAGCATCCTTTATCTCTACTGCAGGCAAAGCAATCTCCGCACCTATTGCGACAGGCAATGACTTACGCAATGATTGAATTCCGTAAAATACTCCGGCCTCTGTAGGAGCAGTGATTGTAATTCCGTCACCGGTAACTTTCAATTGGTAAGATTCCGGATTTTCGGATTCTGTCCCAAGTGCCAGTACAATTGCATTCTCTCCTTCTGTTCCGGCTTCGATAACAAAATCTTTTCCGGTAGCTGTTTTCAAGTAGTCTGCCAGAAATTTCGCGTTACGTTGCATATTCTCATTACCTTCCGGATAGAGAATCTTCACACTACTCTTCAGAATGAAGGGGTTTCCCGAGGCTGTTACAATTTCCTGAGGCATGGGAATAATCTGGTAATCAGCTTCTTGCTGAGCCGATTGACAAGAGGCAAAAAGCCCTGCTACCGCCAGACATCCCGTTAATTTTAAGAGTTGTTTCATAAACTAAAAAATTAGGTGTTAAGTTATTAATAGAATTATTTAATTATAGGTCTCACGAATATGCTTCACAGTCAGAGGCAGTTCCTCCCCTTTCTTTATTTGAGGAGAAGTAATGAGAATCGTTTTACGTTCTCCGGGCAGAAGATCGAAAAAGTTGTCACTAAAACGGGCACCCTGTAATGGTACTTCGATAAAGACGTCTTTTGCCAAAACAGGAGAAAGAAGTGTCAGTTCGCATTCGCCATCTGTCTGCTTCATTTTATAGGAAATAGTCGTTTCGGGCAAAAGTAGGTCTTTGGTCTTTGCAAAGAAATAAACCGTTTCATCTACCACATGTCCGGATTTGTCTTTCAAGGTAAGCAGCATGAAGCAGTGGAGGAGTTCTTCCGAAAGCGGGCGTTTTGTCGAAGACAGTAAGGCGTCAAGTTTTGTCCGATATACACATTGAGAGGTATTTGCAGGAACCGACAAAGATTTCAAGAGCATCGGTTTACTGATCTTTTTTCCCTCAAAGTCTATGACTTTCATTTCTAATGTCATTTTCTCCAACGTATCAAGGCGATCGGAAAGAAGGTAGACACATAAGCTGTCATTCCGCTGAATAGGGTTGATATGAATAGGAGCAAAAGCACGTTTCGCCTGATAATGCAAAGCTTTCCAGTTACCATAATAGTCGATACTCGACCATGAAACGACGGGCCAGCTATCGTTCAACTGCCAGTATAGAGTACCCATGCAATAAGGACGGTTACGACGGTGAGCTTCCAAGCCATGACGCATTCCCTGGCCTTGCAAAACCAGTCCGACGTATACAAAGTCCTCAAATTTCTCAGGTACGATATAGTCACGTTCCATGTAAGTACGGATCAAAGCATTGCCAATACTACTCTTTTGGTGGGCATTCATCACTTCCGATTCGATTTGATAATCTCCAGGAGCTGCGAATGTAGCAATAGTTTTCATCTCAGGGAAGGATTGGAAACCAAATTCGCTCATGAAACGTGGCAAGTCGGTATCCAATGATTCAAAAGGTTTCTGTCCGTACCAAACACCCCAATTATGGCTATCGCCTATTCCCCATGATTCGGGACGTCCCCAGTTGGCTAGATAAGGGGAGCTATGGATATAAAAGCGGTCAGCATCGAGTTCTTTCACCTTGGCGGGAAGTAGTTCACGGAAGAGTTTGTCGTAACCGGACATCATTTCCTGATAGATTTCCGGAGTGTATTTTTTCTGATACCCCCAATATTTCAAGGCTTCCAATATCTCATTGTTGCCACACCACATAGCCAGCGAAGGGTGGTTGCGAAGACGGCGGATGTTGTAGCAAGCTTCCTCCTCTACCCGCTTCAAGAATGTAGGGTCAGACGGATAAGGGGTACAAGCGAACATAAAGTCCTGCCAAACCAAGATGCCGTTTTCATCCGCCAAATCATAGAAACGATCGTCTTCATACGTTCCTCCACCCCATATACGGACTACATTCATGTTGGCCTCTTTGATATCACGGAACAATGTCTGATAGCGTTCGGTAGTCACAGAGGGCAATAGAGCGTCCTGTGGTATATAGTTGGCACCTTTGGCGAACATCGGAATGCCATTCACTTCAAAATAGAAAGATTCTCCGTCCGCATCTTTCTCGTTCACCAACCGGACGGTACGTAAACCGATACGGTGGGATTGCTCGGCTACCACTTTACCGTCAAAGACAACTTGAGCAGAGAAATCATACAAAGCCGGTTTGCCCCAACCATTCGGCATCCAGCGTACCGGAGACAGGACTTCGGAAGGGATATGGATAGAGTTGAGTCCGGGTTGCAAAGTGACAGAACGGCTAATTACAGTTTCTTCTCCTTTTTCAAATGAATAATTAATCCGTATTTCTGCTTGAATCGATTGAGGAAGTATATTGTTTATTTCCAGTTCATTAGATAGTTCGGCAGAGTGTTCTGTCAGCGACAGTTGCTTGATATGATAATCATTAATGGAAGCGGCGTCATAAAAACGAATTTTTACCGGACGCCAAATACCACTAGTTACCATACGGATTCCCCAATCCCAACCGTAACTGTAAGGAGCTTTACGGGAGAACACACTCAGATGTTTCTCATGGTGGTCATTATCCGCCGGATAGTTGAATCCGTTGGAGGCATATTGAGGAAGAGTTTGCCGGATAGGTGAATGGAAATATATATGGAGTAAGTTTTCCCCTAGACGAAGTTGTGGCTTTACAGGTAACGAATAACCGACAAACATATTATCGGACTTTAACAGTAAGGAACCGTTGAGATAAACATCTGCATAGGTATCAAGACCTTCAAAGATGAGCTGGGCATCATCCCGCTCCAATTGTTCCATTGTAACGGTAAAAGAAGTGCGGTATTCCCAATCTTCGTTTTCCACCCATTGAATCTTCTGTTCATTCATTCCATAAAAAGGAGAAGGAAGTAATTTGTGGTGAATAAGGTCCTGATGTACTGTACCGGGCACTTCTGCCGTTCGCCATAGTTCTGTTCCTGCTTGAGAAAATTCCCAGCCTGTGTGTAGAAGTACAACTTCTGAATTGTCATTACTCTGTGCATACGCCATGCTGCAACAACATAGTAGTCCGCATGCTATCTGAGCCTTTTTTCCTGTCAAATTCAATATCATAGTGGGGGTATTAGATATTAACGGAGTCAAAGATATTACTTTTTTGTCAATTTTCCCCCATTATTCGACCGTTATTTTTATAATTTCCGGAGTACGGACACCGGGCTTCAATTCTCCATTAATATTATAATATGTTTTATCCCACCCCACTAACGCAGCTCCGGCACGCGCTACCAGCGATGTACGGGCAACTTCCTGCCAGATGTCCAGATTGATATTATAGACCAATATACGGTCATTAAACTTATACCATTCTACCGGATGAAGGAGGTAATCTTTTTCAGGACACCGTAGAGCCGCTAGAAATATGTCTTTGTTTACTCCACCTGTACATAATACCAAGCTATCATTTAATGCAACGGCAGCTCCCCCCCCTAAAGATACAACCTCTCCGTCACTTCCTTTCGGAGTAGCTACAGGCATCCATCGCCGAGATACGGAAGAATAACAGTAACCACTTGTGGAAAGTGTTGCCGGTTTTCCTTCCGTAGAAGGAGCAAATCCTCCCCATAAATAGAAACGGTAGTCGTCTCCCCTACGCTGGCCGGCACAAACGGCTTGTGTACGTGCATCTCCGGGATATTCCGGTAACTCATGCCAGCCTACAGAAAGATTAGTTAAATCGAGTCGGAGGAAGGAATTGGATGGCTTTCCGTTTCTATTTCCTCCGGCTATGAATAGTTGTTCCCCAATTAGCGTCCCACACATATTATCTAGAGCATAAGGTAAAGCCGGTAATGTTTCGATGACGACTTTCCCTTTCTTCTTATTTTTCCCATTCTTTTCGCTTTTCTCATCCCAGCGGATTTTATAAACAGAAGTTAGTGCATCCTGACCGTCAGTTCCTCCTATACAGATGATTCCATCCGAACAGGATACAGAAACGCCATAAGCGGCAGAAACGGGAAGTTCTCCAACTTTATTCCAGACAAACACTGTATCTGGATTCATCTCTGCTACATAAATCCCCTGATAGTATTTCTTTTTTCCTCCTTCATCGGCGGGGATTCCGGGAAAATTACAACCTCCTGCCAACAGCAGTTTCCCATTCAGCATTCCTGCATAACAGGCAGAGACTCCTGATTTAAGTCCTTTCTCCGACTTAGGAAATCCCTCCATTCTTTGTAAATGGAGATCGGCAACAAAAGATTCGGGCGCTTCCGCACGAAAAGTTGACGCGGGCAAACCTGCCTCATTCACCAAATTTGCACGTGTGAAAGGTTGCCAGCCATAACGGATATATCGCGGACGTTTCACTTGTTCGCTATATACTTTTATCTGACCGTTTATTATTTCGGCAACTGCGGGATAATAAACGCCGTCTGTCTCGGCAACTTCAAACGTACGCAAAGGACCACCGTCCGAACTCTTCAACCCCTTGCCGTAATCAAAAGTAACATATACGACATCTTCACAAAAATCGGCCCGACAAAATAAGGGTCCGGAAGGCAACACATCATGCATTCCATAAGTTTTATTCAATGCCCAGCGAGCCAAGCGTTCTCCAACCGGTTTTTTATTTCTAGGATGTACATCCAACGAATCACCATAATCACTTGATACTGCCATACCGGTATTCGGAATTTCAGCCATCATTCTACGCTGGCTGTCACGGAACCACGGCCACGAAGGACGAGCTATACTGGAAAGCTGTACATAATAGAATGGCAAATCCTCATTCTTCCAGTTCTTACGCCAACTACCGACTAAGAGTTTAAAGAGCTTCTCATGAGCTTCGCAATTATGAGCGTTTGATTCCCCCTGATACCAGATCACACCTCTGACGGGATATTGCTCCAACGGCCGAATACCGGACTCGTATAAATAACAAGGTTCATAAGGGTGGCGCTGAAACTTCTCCTTCGAGAGTTTAACATTCAATGCAGCTCTTCCACGTACCCAGTCCTGTATAAAGTCATTACGCGTCCAATCTTTTAATATAGCCGGGAATTGATATTCCAACGTATTCCGGTCAATCCATGATTCGGTGGGTGAACCGCCGATAGCATTACAGATCAACCCCACCGGAACCTTCAAGCTATCCCGCAACATCTGACCGAAATAATAAGCGATTGCAGAGAAATGGGCAGCATTGGCAGGAGTACAAATTTCCCATTCGGTCTCCTTATAATATTGAAGATGATTCAAGGAATCGAGAACGGAAGCGTCCCATTGCACTGCGTCCGTGCGCCAGCGCGCTTTCATGTCATACAAACGTAACTGTTCGTCGGCAGCTTGAGGAATGTCTTTTTTGCCGGTAATAGTCTGCCGTAACATAAATTCCATATTCGACTGACCGGAGCATAACCAAACCTCTCCTATCAAGACATTTGTATATTTCAAGATTCTATGAGGGGTAGAAATTGTTAGCGTATAAGGTCCTCCCGCTTTCAACGGTGATAATTTCACGGACCATTTACCGTCCGGTGCAGCCTTTGTAATCCACTGCTGGCGGTCTATGCAAACTGTTACTTGCTCTCCTGCATTGGCTATCCCATGAACCTTCAAAGGAGTATCGCGCTGAAGAATCATATTATCCGTATAAAGCGGAGATAATTTCAAGCCTCCATAATCTCCGGTGATAGCCGAGTAAACTGTTCTCGCCATTATCGCAGCCCCTTCAGCAGCAGGATGAACAGCGTCCGGCAAAAGATAAGGATATGGATAAAGCGGTTCGTGGAAATCGATTAACTGTACCCCGGCATAGCGTGCCACCGTTTCAATAGCCGTTTGTATCTCTCCATGCCAATCACGGGTTCCCGACAAAAAACGGATATGGCGGTCGGCAATCGGAGTCATTCGTGCAATGATAATCCGTACAGCGGGATTGGCCTCACGGAATGTATCAATCAGCTTCAAATAATCTTTCACAAAAAAATCACGGTAGTTAGGCCAATTGCGAGGGTCGGTATCATTGATACCCAAATGAATGACAACAATATCTCCTGCAAAATCCAATGCTTTCCGATATTCTTCCTGTCGGGTATAAGGGCGATGTCCCTGATTAAGCAGGGTAGCGCCAGGTTTCCCGAAGTTCTCGACTTCATAACGTTCTCCCAGCAGCTTTTGCAACTTCACAGGATAAGATTGTGTTGCACGGTCAGATAATCCTGTACCATAGGTAATACTGTTTCCTACACATGCAACCTTTATCCGTTGCTGGGCAGACAACACCCAACAAACGAACAGACAGACGAATAATAGTAAAATCTTTTTCATTTATTTCTTCCCAATGTAAGGTTTCACAATCTCTACCCATTTCAAGTAACCTTTCCCCAGAAGATGCAAACCATCATTTGTATAGGTAGTGTTCATCTTTCCGGTTTGTTTGTCTATAAAATGGGAGTACAAATCTATATAGGTCGCTCCTTCTTTTTCTGCCAAGCCGACTAACCCTTTATTGATTTCAGGGATAACCTGCCAACGGGAAGTATGTCCCTTGAACATATTGTAATGGTCGGTGACCGGAAGAACACTTTGCAGATATAGCTTTGTTTTAGGCGAATCTGCCTTTATCTTCCTGACAATCATCTCAATACGGGATACAATAGTATCGGCGGGAGTTCCCCTACTCACATCATTAATACCAATCAAAAGAAATATTTTAGCGGGCTTTCCCTTCAGGATAGCATCAAGACGGTCATATACTCCCATACAAATGTCGCCGCTGATTCCACGGTTTTTGACATGTTTGTTCTTGAACAGTTCCGCCCATTCGGCACCGTTTGTGATACTGTTTCCCAGAAAAATAATGTCACTGGAAGTAACAGGCAGTTCTTCAAACAATGTAGCACGCTGGTAGTAAAACGTAGAATATTTGCGTTCTTGTGCGCGGCATAACAAAGACAGGGTCAATATGACCACTAAAAAAAAGATCTTTTTCATGACTATTCTTTTTATTTACTCATTAGCATATCCGTTTTTCATTATAGCATATCTGAGTTTCATTATAACATATTCAAATCTGCTCATAGCATATTTATAAATAGTTCTCTCTCTATAATCGATATGTCACTCTAGTGTTTTATTTGGTGAGTAAATGAGTCCTTCTACCGCTTTCTGTCCGTCAAGAGTAACAAAGACAGTAGTAAACATCCATTTTACTAGCCGGACTTCCGGGCTAACAAACTTCCCTACCGGTAATTTCAAAAGTACTTTATTCCAGCCTTTTTGCAGATGAACTTCCAAAGGCGGGCGTGCCACACAATTTTCGTTGCCCAAAGCTATTTCATTGCTTTTGGTGCGGTGAGTAGCTGTCCAGACAGGCGGTAATATTTCCTGTTCATTTATCCAGATACGGCTTTCCTTATAATCCCATTTTCCCGGCAGAGGAGGAAGATCGGCTTCGGAGCGTCCGTAATTCTGAAATTCAGCCCACAAACCAACGTTTTGTTCTTTCGGCGAATAGACATAGGTGTAGGCGTAGGCCGTATGGTTTTCTTTCGGTTCTTTATAAAATCCGGGAATAAGCGTCCCCCACACGTGGCGTAAATAGATTCCGGCACCAATAGCAGGACGCACATTGTATGTTTTTCCTCCATAGCTGTAACTATCCTGCAAAGTTTCTTCCGGAGGAAAAGCCTTTGCCAGATTTCCTTCGTTCGGGAAAGCATCTGTAATATTCCATTTCACATTTGTCTGGCGGACATACGCAAACGGATAACCGTCAAAAGTATGTTCTTTATGCCACAACAAACGACGTTCAAAATCGGCAAAACTTCTGAATAGTTCCGAATGCTCGTCGGTTGGAAGTATTGTTCCGTTCTTATCGAAATATTCCGTCCCACCACCTTTCCAGGCACGTTCCGCCATAGCCAGCATATTAGGATAGAAATTATTTTCGATAATCATCCCCCACTCGGTACTGACTAACCTGTCATTCCAGATAGCCAGGATTGTCCCTGCTAAATCTTCGCTTCCTTGTTCCTTATTATAAATACGACTGTTGTACAATGCTATGATATCACCAAAGGTGTCAAAATGATTCAGATAATGAAAACGTGAGTCAATGGCGGGAATCCCTTTCTGCGCCTTTCCACGATAACTCCAAAGTTGAGTCATGTCAATCTCACCGGGTTTGTAGTGCCAACCCGGATTCCATGAAATTACTTTCTTACCTTTGGAACGTACATAGGACACCATTTCCGGCACAAAACGGGGATTGGTAAACTGCACTTCATCCGTACCGATATGCAAATAAGGCACATCAAACGTTTCACAGACTTCATCCATCAACAATTTCAAAATTTTCATCCCTTCAGGACTTTGCATATCATGGCGGAAAGTACGTATAAATGCAGCGCTATGTCCGGGCATATCTATTTCGGGAATCAGCGTCATGTGATGTGCTTTACAGAATGCAACCAACTCCTTGGCTTCTTCCAGCGTATAATATTTGCCGGGCATGCGGGTGGTATTCGCACTATCGTTCAGCATCGGAAAAATCTTACTTTCCAGACGCCAGGATTGATTCTCGGTCAAATGCCAGTGAAAAACATTGATTTTGAATTTGGCAAGCGCGGCGATTTCACGCTTAAGTTCATCCAGTGAAATGTAGCTTCTTCCAACATCCTGCATAAATCCGCGAACCCGGAAAGCAGGCCAGTCGATGATCTCAGCTCCTTGAATATGCGTTTTTGAATTCCTTTTTTCTGCCAGCTGCCTTAAAGTTTGCATAGCCCAATAAACACCGCGTTCGGTTACAGCCTCAACAATTATCCGCTTCTTTGTGATGCTCAGTCGGTAGGCTTCATCCTGGTTCATCGGTATTTCGGGGAGGGTCGGCAGTAATTTAACTTCAATAGTACCGGTTGCCTTGGGGGAGACGGTTCCTCCCATTTCGGAGATAAGAGTTTCCCACTCCTGTTGAAGCACAGGAGTGGAAAGCTGTACCTTATTCACCTGAAAGTTTAAATGAGAGGGAGTAAACTTTTGCGGCTGGGGGAGCAGGTGATAATCACCTGCTTTTACCACTGAAATTGTGCATAAGTTAATTATAATATATATAAATAATATGAGTCTGTTTTTCATGATTACAGGTCGTATGATAATTCCTATTGTATTATATCTCTCAGCCGGATTGCCTGAAAAGTCATATGAGCGACACTGCTTTCATATAATATGCCGACTGTCTCTTTATCAATCATTGTCAAACAAGAATATCCCCAACCGTCACCTTCATCCAGCATCACTTGATGTTCGGGTAGCCAGGTGATACCTCCATCCAGACTGGCCTTGATCGTGATATGATGACGACCTTTTACCGTATTCGGATTGGAGAATAAAAGAATATCCTTATTTAATGTGTTGTCTGCCGCTTTCACGCTGATTAAACTTGCCATACACACCGGTTCCTGTAAAGCTTTACGGGAAGAAGGATGTTCTGTCCAAGTCTTACCGAGATCCTTGGTAGTAGCGACAGCACGACTGCCTCCACGGTTATCTCTCATATTTAACATCAGTACGCCAGGCTCCACTTCCGCTACCTGAGCTTCTGTTGTATTGGTGCGTGCATAGTTATGGATTTTCCATGTTTCGCCACGGTCTTTGCTATACATAATTCCCGCATTCGGAACACGGGTAGAATCGATAAACTGAATCGGGAATACCAATGTGCCGTCTTGCATGGTGATACCTCGTCCCGGTCCTTGCAAAAGGAAATACCAGGATGGATCTTTCACCTGATCTGTTATATTAATAGGCTCCGACCACGTTTTACCATCGTCCGTACTCTTTGACAATACCAACTGGGCCGTATGATTCATATCCATTCCCGGATAAGAACTCCACCAAGCACGCTGATTACCCATTCCATGTGTCCAAGCCGCCACCACCCATGTTGTGTTGGTCTTGGTATCCACTAAGATCGAAGGGTCGCCAACACCGTTCTGCGCAGCAGGCAAACCGCCAGTTTCACCAAAAGCTAAAGGTAAACGCATCTTCTCCCATGTTTTACCACCGTCTACACTACGGCTCAAACCGACGTCCACATGTTCCTGCAAATCAACACTGCTATTATAACGTACATCATAAACTCCCAGCAATGTTCCTTTATTAGTAGTTGCCAATCCCGGAATACGGAAGGCAGCCGAACCATCGTCACCGGCATGGCGTACCCCTACTCCTACCCTATGAGCTATATTCTCCGGCGAAACCGTATGCATAAGTGCTTCTTTATTATCAACCTTAACAGTAACAATCTTAGCTGACACTTTATCCAGCAAAGAGGCGCCCGGTTTCATTTGCAGACTGATCCAGAAATAATTGATTCCGGGAAAAAGTTTCTGATTAGCATTCAGTATCACTTTCCGCCCGGGATTATTTACCTGTGATTTATTAATTGAATAAGAAGGATTCGCAGCCAATGTCTTCCCCGGCGTATGGCTGGAAATATAAGATACGGGAGTAAAGAATTTCTTACCATAGTTTTGTCTGGCCTCCGTACCACTATAATATAACTTAACGGACTGTATATCCGCCATATTCACATCTTTGCCAAAATTCAAAACTACTTCATCCAAACTACGACTCTCTTTTGCATTCAAACGCAACATAAACAACACGTTATCCTGTCGTTCAATCAAAATTGGAATCTGAGTTTCACGCACAAATACAGTATCCGATGTAACAGCCTGCAAAGTCCCACAGACAGATAAAAAAAGGATAGATAATAATAAAAGTAGGTTTCTTTTCATGGTATTATTAATTGTTTGGGCACAAAGATATAAATTTATCATATTACCAGCAAATAATTAAATATTTTATTATATACAAGAATATTAATAAACTAGCATTAGTGTGCCATTTCTTTCTTTAAAAGGAAGAAAAAGATAAAAAGCGAGATAGATAAATTAGTCCCTATCCCGCTTTTTATCACAATGTACTAACTTTTATTCCGGCTGCTTTTTATAAGTGTCATATCCCGGAGTTTGTTCCAGTAATGGATTGATATTCATCGTGCTAATATCCAATGGCCATAAAAGTTTATGCTTTTCACTCGTACTAATCAAAGGAGAAGTAGACGGATAATTGGCTGCTGCCGAAAACACCAACGAATTATGAGAAGCATCCTGCATACGTACAACATCAAACCAACGTTTACCTTCCCAGACAAATTCCTTATCGCGTTCGTGCAATATAGCCAATTCGTTTGCTTCAAAACTACCGTCAGCGTATTCGTGCCCGGCATAGTCGTCGCCATAAGCACGTTTACGTACATCATTAACATAAGTACTGCATGATTCACCTAATCCGTTTGCCACTTCGGCCATCATAAGCAAAGCGTCCGCATAGCGATAGATAATAATATCCGTATCATAAATACGATTGTTATTAGAGTTAATTGAACCTATGCCTTTTTTCATAACGCAGCCAAAACTTGCAGGATCTTTATCTTCTTGAGTATAATATTCCAAAAAGGTTACATCACGACGAGTATCTTTTTCATCATAGGCAGACCAGAAATCATAGGTATATTCATGCCTGAATACACCGCCAGTCCCTTTCAGATTCAAAGTGTCGGTTTCTATCCGCTTGCTGTCACGTCCATACACCTGTCCGATAAATACTGCATCCTGATATAAAAATTGCCCAGCCCAGTTGGTTGCTTCGCCGTCGGCAAAGTGTAATGTGAAAATAATCTCTTTATTATTACGATTGGAAGTACTGAAAACATTTTCAAAATCGGACAGTAATTCAAACTTACCTATAATCTGATTCAAAGCTGCTTGAGCAACCTTCAAATCAGTTGTTCCGGTAGCAGTATGTCCGGTAATGGTCACTTTAGCAGCCCACATATATATTTCCGCTTTCAACATCAGGGTAGCAGCTTTGGACCATATTGTTTTATCGTAACTATTTGTCACTGTAATATCTGCATAATTATTCTCTGATTTTTGAATATCACCTTTTATAAATTCAAGCGTTGCTTCCGCTGTCGCACGTTCCACATAAAATTTGTCCGCAGTCACCTTGCCATTCAAGAGTTCAACTTCAGTGACAATAGGCACTCCCCCATACGTCTTATAAAGCATGAAATAATATAATGCCCTCAATCCATACGCTTGAGCCAAATAGTGTTTTCTGTTTGTATCATCCAGGAAACTGCATTCATTCTCTACTTGCTGAATAAAATGATTGACTTGCATGATTGGAGAATAAAGACCGTACCAATTACTAATACCCGGCCTGTCTTGATCGATTACATTGGAACGGAGATTAGCATAGTTCAAACTAGTATTTTCAGATGAAGTTCCTACACGTTGTGTTCCACCACGAACTTCTCCTAGAACATAGAACATATCATAATAACTTCTCAGTTGAGAATGCATACCTGTCATATATCCATCAACTTGAGCTTCATTATTCCAATAGTTTCCACTTCCGAAATAATCCTCGGGAGCCAAATCCAAAGCATCGCATGATGTATAGAGGACAGAGGATACAAATAAAGAAATGATGTATATTATTTTTTTCATAATCTGTCTTTTTTATATGTTAGAAAGAAACGTTGATACCAAAAATTACAGTGCGAGGCAATGGATATCCACCGTTGTTATCCGCCTTTTCAGGTGAGAACAAGTGCTTCGCTTCTGTCAGATAACCTAAGTTTTGTCCTGTCACAGACAATTCCACGTTACTCAATTTAGCTTTTTGCACCCATATCGACGGTAACCGATAAGTTAGCGACAGTTCACGAAGTGCCAGATAATTACCATTATACACAAACATGGAAGAACTACGGCAATAGTTTCTCTTTCCCAACTGATCCGCCCAAACATATGTAGGATATTTAGCGTTCGGATTGTCCGGTGTCCAAGTATCCTTAGTTTCCTGGATAGTATTATATGTACCTTGCGCGCAAGCCATAATCCACATCGATTTCCAGTCTACCGCTTTGAACCCTAAAGCATAGTCGAAACGCGCCGATAACGTCAAGTCTTTCCAGCTCACCGTAGTATTGAAACCGCCTGTCCACTTCGGTACCGTATTTCCTACCTTTACCATATCATAATTATCAATCACGCCGTCCCCATTGACATCTTTCCATTTTACGTCACCTGGCTGAATAGGTAGTGCGTTTTCTTTTTGGCTGTCGGACAATTTATTATAACCTTCTGCCCCTCCATATAAAGGTCTGCCGGTCGATCCATTATTACCGGACGTAATATCAATCAAACCAGCCGGTATCTCATCCTGTGATTTATAGATACCGTCAGCGATAAACATATACAAGTCACCCGGACGTTGTCCTTCCTGATAGCCTCCTACCCACATTTTAGCGTCACCATAGCCGGTATATACCTGATATGCATCTTGTCGATTACGCTCCAGCCCGTTATCCGGCAACGCTACGACCTTATTTTTGTTCAGTGCTCCATTCCAGTTCAGATTCCATTTCCAGTCTTTCCGGTCAATAATACGGAAAGCCAGTTCAAACTCAAATCCTTGATTCTGGAACTTACCGTTATTGGAAACCACAGAACCTACTCCAGACGTGGAAGGTACGGTGATATTAGCATATTTATCACTAGTCAGACGATTATAATAGGTCAAATTAGCATTAATACGATTTTCGAGAAAGCCTAAGTCAAGACCGATTTCAAAAGTTCTGGATTTCTCCCACATCAGATAAGGATTAGGAATACTTCCCAAAAGAAATCCCGTAGCGCCATTGTAAGTATTACTACCGTATGACCCCTGTACGGTATAATTGCCTACAAAGTTCTTGTTAACATTACCGTTCAGACCGAAACTTGCACGTAATTTACCAAATGAAAGTATATCGCTTGTGTTTGCCATAAATTTCTCTTTGCTGAAAACCCACCCGGTCGAAACACCCGGAAATACTCCCCAACGGTTTTCTTTTGCCAGTTTAGAATAACCGTCTTTTCTAAGTACCAGTGACAAGAGATATTTTGATTGATAATCATAATTTACACGTCCGAAGAAAGACATGATACGTTGACGTGAATGCCAAGAGTCAATAGAGCGTTTTCCCTCTTCTTTTGACGTATACTGTAAATCCATAAAGTCGTCGGTCGGGGCTCCCGAACCGGATGCATTGAAACCTTTATTATAAGAATCATAATATTCGAAACCAGCCATCGCATCCAGATAATGATCTTTGTTTATCTGATAATTATAATTTAATACAGCATTATAGGTCTGATCCAGTGTGCGGTCATAATAAGCAGAGGTGCTGCGTGAAGTAACCTTATTTCCCGGAGAACTTAAATAATCCTTATTAAAGCTTTCGTCCTTTTCTTCCTGATAATACCAGATTGCACCAAGCTTTAACGAAAGTCCTTTCATGAAGTTTACAGTGAAAGATTGATTCATTGTAAACTTATCAGTGTTCTGATCCCGGACAAACTTATCAAAATTATACTGCTGATTACCATCCCCGGAGTTAGGGCCTAACAGCATCTCTCCATCTGCATTGTAACCGCGGAAAGTAGGAGGCAATGACAAACAACGAGAAAAATAATTAGCCTCTGCTGTCTGAGTCGCAGGCAACCCGTTCCAAGTAGCGTCCGCAAAATTAAAACTGGAACTGGAAGTTAACCATTCTTTCAGCTTATAATCAGCATTGAAGGTAAAGGTTATACGCTTATACCAGTTGCCGTATGCCGTACCGTCACTCTTATTATAACCTAACCCGGCATAGTAGTTCCCTTTTTCATTTCCGCCACTTACACTTAAATTATAATCCTGTGAAAATGCTGGAGTTTGGACGTTGAAATCTGCAATGTCTGTGTTTTTATAAATAAGTTTATCCCCATAGATAGGGTCGATCATTGTTTGCCAACCTTGATCCAACAAAAAAGCCAGATTATCAGTATATTTCATTGTACTCCAAATAGCAGAACTCGTTTTGTTTCCATCCAGAGGGGTCACCCCGTCACTCGCAAAATAAGCATTACCTGTACCGTAAGGAGTAGCACTAGTCAATGAACTAAGTGAAGACCATGCCTTCACAACGCTTCCGTCCGGATGTTTCATATCTCCCATATAAGCATTCTTATATCCCATACGCATCCAATAAATATAATCTCCGGCATCAAGAAACTCATAGGAATTTTTGAAATAGTTTAACCCGAACTTTGCTTTCAGGTTCACTTCTGCTCTTCCGCTTTTTCCGCGCTTGGTTGTAACAAGGATTACACCATCATTGGCACGTGCACCATAGATTGCAGTAGCACCGGCATCTTTCAATACTTCCATTGATTCAATATCATCCGGATTGATATCACTCAAAGAAGAACGTACCTGTCCATCAATCAGAATCAGAGGAGAGCCAGAACCATCAAAGTTAGTACCTCCACGAAGGACCAGCGTCGGTGTACTGCCCGGATTACCGGAAGTCTGGCTAACGGACAAACCTGCAACAGCTCCGGATAATGCCTGACCGGGATTTGAATACAATCCCTGCTTCAATGTTTCTTCTTTTACCTTGGAAATTGAGTTGGTAACTTTAGTACGCAACTGTTTACCGCCATAACCGGTTACTACCACTTCCTCCAGCATCTCAGAATCTTCTTTCATCTGAATCCGGAAAGAAGTCTTTCCTTTAAGATCAATTGTTTGTACTTGATATCCGATATACGAAACTCTGATTTTTCCGTCCGGATTCATGTTTAATACAAATTTACCATCGATGTCAGTAATGGTACCATTTGTTGTACCCACTTCGACAACACTCGCTCCGATGATTGGTTCACCAGCAGCATCGCTTACCACACCGGTAATTGTTTTTGTCTGTGCCATAGCCCCTATGGAGCAGAAAAGACACAACATAAGCAAAAGGATGTCTTTTTTCATTAGTATTACTTTTAGTTAATAATTGAAATAATTTTAGATACTTATCTAAGTCCAATTAGAACTAATCTTCCGGTAATACCTCATCTCCCTACGTCAGATTCCTCTTTAGAATTTTAATCGGAGCAAAAACATATTCGCAAAATCGACCTGTTTTCTACCTATTTAAGATATAACTCTTCCCTTTTATTCATGACTTCAATAATGCATATTTTTATATTTAATAGCATATATAAGAAAATAATTTATTAAATACTTTGCAGATATTAATAATATAAATATATTTGCAGCGATTTAAGATATACATATCGGTGATTGATATCTAAATCCTCTATAAGATAAAAGAAAATATGAATAAATAACTCAACTAAGTTCTAATTGAACTTATGCATTCACTTGTAACCACTATCTATTCATTCACCAATAATACTTATAAAAACAGGCATTTATTTATTGACAACACCACACTTATTCAATTCTCTAGGGGTTGTTGTAGAACCAAAATCAATTACCGGTATAATGACAGATTGCATAAGCAAAACAGAGTCATCTATATAAGTGTAACAGCAACAGGTATCACAAATGGTACGGATTCTTTAAGTCCCCGACAATTATTGAGACCCAGGACGATTACTTCAAACGTTTGCTCATGTTTGTTAACTACAACTCCAATAAATTTGTTCAGACCTCCTTCACCATACCTATATATCACATCGTTTTGAGAAATCTAAAGCAATGCTTTAGGAGGTGTAAAGCATAGCTTTTGCCTACTTAAAGCAGTGCTTTATAAAATCCTAGAAGTTTGTTTCAACTACAAGAAGGAAAAATATACGCGATGAGTATAATTTATGCTATAAGCATATTCAGATTTACTATAATGAAATAAAGACTTGCTATAATGAAAAATAGAAGTGAACTCCTCGCACCCCATCCTTTATCCACTAACACAGACAAACAGGGAAAAGTGAAGAAATGAATGTTTTTCAAAAAAAAGAAAACCTTACCAGTGGTGAATCCCAAATAAGGGGTCGGATTCAGCACTGGCGGTTTCTTGTCAAATTCTGCGTAACTGACAACATCTGAACATCATCTGCGTTACGCTTCATATATACTTGCAGACTTTTATCTTGCCGGCTTCTCTACGTGCTTTTAAATAAAAGTATCTTTAACTATCAACAGTGACATCTCAAAGAAGCTCTTTACAAAGCATATAACCACGAATCATCATACGAGGTATATGGAAAGGTCCTTTAAAAAGATTCCCCTTAGCGGGTTGGGCCACAGTACCGTCACGATGAAGATAACCATACCATTCCCCATATTCCTTATCCGGGAAATGAGCATACGCCCAATCACTCACCTGTTGATGCATCTGAAGATATTTTTCATCTCCGGTAGCCTGATAAGCATATAAAGTGGCAATAATAGCTTCTGTTTGCGGCCACCAGAATTTCATATCCTGAGAATAGTCCTGAACAGGAAGATTCCGACAGTCACGGAAATTGATAATTCCTCCGAATTCCTTGTCCCATCCCCACTCCCAAGACCAATCAAGAATCTGAAGAGCCAACTGAAGTAAGTCCTTATCCCAATTACGATATTTAGCTTCTTCCATGATAAACCACGCAGTTTCAATACAGTGCCCCGGGTTTATAACGCGCCCGTTACAAGTATCTATGAATTCACCGTCAGGTCCCACCATTTCAAGCAAAGCTTTAAACTCCGGATGAATAAAATATTTACGTAACGCTGCAATCGAAGTATCTATCTGCTCTGTCAACGACGGATCATCAATAACCATACGGATACGAGAAGCCGTGTTAATCAAGATCATTGTTATAGAATGACCTCTTGAAGGCAGAGTAGGCAAATATTTTGGCTCAAGAAATCCCGGAGTATTCAGGAAATGCAAGGTACGTTTAAATATATCCAAAGCTTTTTTCGCATATTCTTTTTCACCTGTTGCTAATGCATACTCAGCCATTGCTATTGCAGCAAAACCTTCAGAAAACACATAACGGCGTTTACGCAAGGGCTTTCCGTCTTCTGTAACTTCAAAAAACATATGTCCGTCCGTATCAAAACAATGTGCTTCGATAAAATCAATACAACTTTTTGAGGCTGCCAGCCATTGAGGATTCTTTTCTATATTATTATATGCATATGCAGCTATAAATCCAAAACGTCCCTGAAACCAAACCGACTTGGTAGTATCTATCAAACTACCGTCACGATTAACGCATGTATACACCCCTCCATGTTCTCTATCTAACCCATACTTCATCCAAAACGGCATAATATTATTTATTATATCGTCTTTATATGATATAGCCCACTTACTCAAATATTCTGTTGTATTCATGCTATGCGTTTTTAAAATTTATTGCATCGGTCAAAAAAATGAATAGCTTCAAGTTCCGCTTTCATCTGCGCTTCTTCCTCATCTGTCATATTCTGAAACGGAGTACGGTTCTTGCCCAAATCAAGCCCTATCAACTTCATGATACGTTTTCCGCCGACAATATTCCCACGGAAATGACAAATCACGTTTATTACTTCTTGTGAGAAGTTTTGGCGTTCACGAGCAGTTTCTATATCACCTGCCTCCCAAGCCTCAATAATACCGACCAATTCTTTACCGTTATAATTAGTTGTTCCTCCAATGCCACCTTGAGCGCCTCCCATAGCCAGACAAGGAAGAATTGTCTCATCCTGTCCATGCAGCATATCGAATTTTCCATTTTTATATAAACGACATTGGTTATATTCATACATACTCTCAAAAGTATATTTAATACCTGCAAAATTGGGAACACGACCGTCTACCACTTCCAATAGCTTAACCATTGGTAAAAAAGCACCATTGAACGCCGGAATATGATAATAATAGAAAGGCAGTTCGGGTGCCCCGGCTGCTATTTCTTCGATATATTTTACCAGTTCCTCAATACGGCCAATCTTCGGAAAAGGAGGAGCCATAGCACCAATCCCCCATGCGCCTATTTTTTGTGCATGCTCTGCCAACATACGGCTAGCCTTTACACAGCAGCTACCAACATGCACTATAACCTTAAAACCCTCAGGAGCAACAGAAACCCAACGTTCGGCCAATCGCATACGTTCTTCTTCTGTCAACATATAGCCTTCACCGGAAGAACCATTGATAAACACTCCTTGCAGTCCATTCTTTACCAGCATCTTAGCATATGCTTCAATTGGTTCTAAATTCACCTCACCATTCTCATAAAAAGGAGTAAACGGTGCGTCAATAAGTCCTTTAATTCGTTCCATTATTTTATTTTTTATAAAGTTATATATACTCTTAATCTACCATATTATCTGTCTTCGGCCTTAAGAAATAGATTTGAAGTACCAATGCCACAGCCACTACAATGCTCAACATTGCAAATCCCTGTCCCAAGCTTCCTCCATCCGTCCATTTCCCTAACACTTCTGTCACAGCAGCTCCGGCAAACACGCCGGTCATATTCATAATACCATAAGCCGTTGCACGATGTTTCGCCGATACAAACTGACATAAAATAGGCATATTATTAGCGTCAAATATTCCAAAGCCAATTCCGAAGAGTAAGCCTGCACCAATCACGCTAACAAAACTATGTCCAAAACCCAGCAGAAGTAAAGCCGGTATAGTCATTCCCAAACCGATAGCTCCGGTATAGACCCGTCCACGAATATTTTTTTGTACCCAACGGTCTGACAAGATGCCACCTAAAATAACGCCGATAAAAGAAGAAACTGCAATCGTTATGGTAGATATCGGGCCGGCTTCGGACATCGGAATATTCAAACTATCTGCAAATAAGGTCGGAAGCCAATTCTTTGTTGCCCACCCCGGAAGACTGGGAGCAGCAAAATAGAAAAGAATAATCCAAAATGCCCAGTTAGTAAACAGTAAGGAAAGCCCACTTATTATAGAAGGTTTCTTTTCTCCAGGAACATTATCTATTTTCTTGCTAGAAACATTATGAATAGGATTTTCTTTCAAAAATAATATGAGTACCAAAGAATAGACAATCCCCACGATACCAAACCAATGAAAAGTAGCCTGCCAGGAGAAAGCCGCAGCAGCCGTAGCTCCAAAACCACCAATAGCCTGCCCTACATATAAACCGGTCATGTGTACTCCCACTGCCAAAGAACGTGACTTCCCTTCGTGCCAGTCAGCAATTAACGACAAAGCCGAAGGAATATACAATGCTTCACTGACTCCCATTATAGCACGCAGCCAATAAAGTTCATGAAAATCATGGGCATACCCCATCAAGAAAGTGACAGCGGACCAAACAAAAAGACTACCGACAACTAGCCACTTACGATTTACCCTATCCGCTATAATCCCGGCAACGGGACTCATAAAACCATAGATCCACAAAAATATAGCCATTAAAGCCCCAAAAGCTTCTGCTTTATTCAGTTCTACAATATCTACTTTCATAGCTTCTTGCATAGTAGAAAGCATTTGGCGGTCCATATAATTAAGAAGTGCCACTATCCACAATAAACCGACTACTACCCAAGGATAAATACTTTTGTTTTTCATATAAAGCAATTTTTATGTTTCACTCGCATTAAATTATTGCAAACATAATACTATTTTTATTATAAGCCAAATATTTAATTAAATATTTTATTATATATTCGAGGATTACTAAATGGACTAGAGTCTATAACACTTTATGCATGAAAAAGGTAGTGCCTTCTGCTATGGACGACACTACCTTTTCCATATAAAAACAACAATAATTCAGAGCTTCACTTTGGCTATCAGTTTACGTATTTTACCACTACCAATAACCGGTGCATGAGGATCTTCCGGATATACAATCACAAACTGCCCCGGAAGCAAACTAACATAGGTAGTAGGACGATCTGAATACAGAGCACAATCTTCTTCTTTTGAATATGCCTTAGTCTCGTTTTGCAAATCTTCTAAAGCTTTCCAACCAATCATTTCCTCACCCTCCAACAAGATATGTACATCAATATAGTCATGATGCAATTCTAAAACCTGCTGATCAGAAGTTACGCACTCCGGATTCACATTATTAATAAATAGATGATCACCATCAACCTCAATACGCCCCAAATCGGCATGAAGCAAATCATGTGTTTTCACATAGTCAAACAAAGACTTAAACAAAGGGTGAAGTCCTTCAATCCGCTGACTATTTTGCAGATTAGATACAATCATATTTTTCCTTTCATTTATAATTAAACAATAATCGCACAAATATAAGTCTTATATTTAATATTCGGTTTATTATTAATAAAAATATTTATTATATTAAACCTGACACTCAAAAGCCCTTTATTATTATTTCCGACGAAAAAATATCAGAAATTGAGAATATAATAAATTCAAAGACAAGAAATCTCTATTAATAAATAAATTTATTATCTTTGCGAGAAAGAATAAAGAAGAACTAAGATGAAACAACATTTACTGAAAGAAATAGAAGTAGGGACTAAAAACGCTCTTCTTAAGAAGAAGATTATCACACATTATATATATAATGGTAGTTCAACTATTACGGATTTAGCCAAGGAGCTAGATCTTAGTGTCCCAACTGTCACAAAATTCATTAGTGAAATGTGTGAGGAGGGCTATATAAATGATTACGGCAAACTGGAAACGAGTGGAGGGCGCTATCCTAGCTTATACGGCCTAAATCCCGAATCAGGATACTTCATTGGAGTAGATATCAAGAAATTTGCAATTAACATAGGCCTGATCAACTTTAAAGGTGATATGGTAGAGTTAAAGATGAATATCCCTTTCAAATCAGAAAATACGTCGGAAGCACTTGAAGAATTATGTAAACTTATCTTGCAATTTATAAAGAAAGTAGATATTGATAATGATAAAATATTAAATATCAATATAAATGTTTCCGGCAGAGTCAATCCGGAATCCGGATATAGTTTCAGCCAGTTTAATTTCGAAGAAAGACCGCTGGCGGAGGTGTTGACTGAAAAAATCGGATTTCGAGTAACAATTGACAATGATACACGCGCCATGACATACGGAGAATATATGAAAGGGTGCGTAAAAGGAGAAAAAGATATTATTTTTGTAAATGTCAGCTGGGGGCTGGGTATCGGCATTATTATTGACGGGAAAATATATACCGGCAAATCGGGATTTTCCGGAGAATTCGGGCACACAAATGTTTTCGATAATGAAATCATCTGCCATTGTGGGAAAAAAGGTTGTCTGGAGACTGAAGCATCAGGCTCTGCTCTTCATCGAATATTAATAGAACGTATCCAGAACGGAGAAAGTTCAATTTTATCCAACAGGATTTTGTCAAAAGACAATGTTTTGACTTTAGATGAAATTATCGCTTCTGTAAATAAAGAAGATCTGCTTTGTATTGAAATCGTAGAAGAAATAGGCCAAAAACTAGGAAAACAGATTGCCGGATTAATTAATATCTTTAATCCGGAACTAGTTATAATAGGCGGAACCTTATCACTGACAGGCGACTATATTACCCAGCCTATCAAAACAGCAGTACGTAAATACTCGCTCAACCTGGTAAATAAGGATTCAGCTATTATGACCTCCAAATTAAAAGACAAAGCCGGTATTGTCGGAGCCTGTATGCTGGCACGCAGTAGAATGTTTGAAAGTTAAATTATTGTTTCAAGCTCTACAATAAAGGCTAATCTGAGAGATTTAAAATTTAAGGCTAAAAAATTGTCGGATTCTTTTTGTTTTCTCAAATAAAGCTGTAATTTTGCACGCCGTAAACGAGAGACAAACCGCCGCTATAGCTCAGTTGGTAGAGCAACGCATTCGTAACGCGTAGGTCGCCAGTTCAAGTCTGGCTAGCGGCTCATAGACGGGAACCCATTAATTATCTTATATTTAAGAACTTAGGTTCCCGTTTTTATTTACGAGATCTTCAAATTATAGATTAAAAAAAAGGAAATATTGTCCAGTGGTGGACAAAAAAACTTATCCAAAACTTATCCTTTAAATTTAATCTATTATGGCAACTCTTAAACTTACAATTTTCAAAGCAAAAGTTTTAAAAGACGGAAGGCATAAAATAAGAATAGCTGTATGTCATAAGAAAGAGACATGTTATATTGTAACACGTTTCATTATTGATAACTTATCGCAATTCAAGGATGGACAGGTAACAAAACGGCCTGATGCTTCAATTATTAATTCTAAACTAAGAAACATGATGAACGATATGCAGAATAAACTTGATGAAATAAAGCATCAATCTCTTTATTCTTGCAAACAAATCAAAGATATGCTAGTTTCTGACTTAGAAACAAAAGACAAACAGAACATCACATATCAAAAAGCATGCTCCATATTTATAGATGAGCTAAACTCCGAAGGTAGAGAAAGTTATGCTGTATTGATTGAAAGGAGTTGCAGATACTTTACAGAGTTTACTAAAGGAGAAATCCCCATGTCTGATATAACTCCAAATATGATTGAAGGATTTTCAAGATACTTGAAAACCAAAAAGGGCATAGGAAATACAACAATTGGGATGATGATGTCTCAAATAAAAGCCGTAATAAATAGGAATATCAATTTAGGTTCCGTAAGATATGATATACATCCATTTGTAAACAAGAAAATACCTAAATCTCCGGTTCGAGAAGTAGACATATCTTTGGAAAGTCTCAATATAATAAAACATAGTAATCCAAAAGAAAAGAAATATATTGTTGCGAGAGATGTTTTTATGCTTTCTTTTTATCTTGGGGGAATGAATCTAATAGACATAATGAATACTCGTTTTGGAGATGATAAGGTAGATTATGTTAGAATAAAGACTAGATTTAAAACTGAAACCGAACAACATTGCCTACTTCCTATAACTGCCCCTGCTAAAAAAATAATAGATCGTTGGATAAATAATAAAACAAAAAAACTAGACTTTGGGTATAGTTTTTCATATCACAATTTCTCAAGATATATATGTAGATCTCTTGCCATACTTGCTAAAGAATTAGGAATAAAAGAAAAGGTGGTCTTTTATTCTGCTAGAAAGTCGTTTGCTCAATACGCTTTCGATTTGGGGATACCTGATAACGTTATAGACTATTGTCTTGCACATTCAGACAAAGGTAGAGGAATTGTAAGATACTATACAAAAACCCGATTTAAACAAGCTGAAATAGCAATAAAGAGAGTTATTGATTATATAGAAGAACCAGACAAATATAAAGAATATATTGAAATGAAGGCAGATATCATGTTGATGAAAACATAGAAAAGGCAGCTTACTCGGCTGCCTTCCCTATTTCAATTCAACAGGTTCATTTTCCCATGTTATTTCTCGACCGAGAATTTTCTTTATTGTACCTCTAGGGAGTTCGATACATACATCATTATGCGGATTATATCCCCAACAACATTCTTCAAACCTGTATGGGATTTTATTTCCTTTCCTTTCACAATATACCTCACATTCAATAATACGTTCGGTGCCGTCTTTGTCAACACATAAGTAAGTCATATTATACTCCTTTCTCTATCTTCTCCTTAAACAATCTCAACTGATCTATACTAGGATGAAAAGTAGGATTCTCCCAGTTCCTAGAGATAACCGAAATCATTGAATCCAGATACTTCCCGCAGTCGAGAATCTTCGCACATTTATCCAATTGGAACTCTCCGGAAGGATATTTCTTGTTGTCAAGAACATCCTTAGCCCATGTCAGTAACTCATTCACCGAGTCGTGGTCGTATTTCTTTTCTTCTGCCATAATGTTAGTTTTCGGCAAAGGTATAAAAAATCCCGGCATATCTAATACACCGGGAGGATTCCATTTTAAAGAGGCAGTTATAAATGGAAGGAGCTATTCACCAAACATATAATCCTCAAAGTACAAGAGATTCCTTTTATTGAGGATCATGTACGCCATATATTTTGGCGGGGAGAGTAAAAGAAGGGAGTCCTGTGCGGACAATCATATTTTGAATATACTCTCTAAAATAAGGCCAGATAAATACTGATAAACTTATCTCTTTAAAAACATCAAAGAAATCTTTTGTTATTGTGACCTCTTTTAATTTACTATATCTGACTTTAAACTCTCCAGATATAGTAAATAGTTTCTCCGCATTTTCTTGCTCGCCAATTATACCATCAAACTTAAAGGAAGCTATAAAACAAGCATTACTTTCAGATTCAGAAAACGAGTATTTATCTTTAAAATTTAAATTGATAGAACCTCCTTCTGATACACACTCAAACACCTTAACATTCCCATCCGATAGAAATATATTATCTAATTTTATGGAAGTTAATATTGAAGAATATTCTTCTGGGGTAATTTTATTTTTCATATTTATATAACTGATTTAAATTCGGTATGTTCATAAAAACGAGATTGAGTAGCATTACAAAACAAGGTATTTGTTTTGTAATTAATTGAATTAAGGTTCCTTAAAATCATATCATTTTGGGCAGTAATCTTTTCATCAATCTCATCTATTTTTCTTTCACATTTCAATGAAACATCATGTTGCCCAATTCCGTATGCTAATAATTGATTAACATAAGAATTGAGGGAAACACCATTCATTTTAGCTTGTTGTATCAACGAAGAATGAACCCATGAGGATGTTCTAACTGAAAATGTACCACTTGAATTTTGCTCCTCATTTACAACTTCAGGGATAGGCTCTCCTTTTTCATACAACATTTCTATAAAAGCATCTTTTTCTTCAATAAAACTATTTAAAGCAGATACTTTATCTTCTCCTATCCCATGACATGCATTTAAACCAAGCTCATTGCAGTATGCAACATACCACTTTTCGCCATCAAGTTCTTCTTTTTTAATAATAACATTGTACTCCAATGATTTGTAGTACTGTAAATCTTTTCGTGACATAATTGTATTGGGTTAGTGAGTTATTGCTTTTTCTTTATCCTTATTATTTCAATTAACACCGGATAAAGATACTGTTTAAAATTAGTCCTCTTTATTAGGACTTCATTGCCACCTTTATGAACAACGTGTACTCCAAAATATTTGCCAGGTGTTGGAGCTAAAGGGTGATAAAATCTTTCCATAGAACCACGTGGGCTATCTTGTAATTTTGCTCCAAGAAATTCCGCAATCTTAACCACATGATTAAAAGGCAGATCCACCACAGGTGCACTATAAAGATTTTCTAGTTCTTTTTCCGCATCCTCAATAGTGGTATCATCCGTTATTTTAAACTTAAATTTCATATAAAACCGAATTTTGGTTGCAAATATAATACCAATATTCCAATTTATAACAGAAAAAAGATAAAAAAAGTTCTTTTTCTTACTCTATTTATACTTATATTCTTTATAATATATATAAAAATCCCCGACTACATAGCCAGGGACAAGCACAAAGATATAACCCTTGCAATAATTGCAAGAGGAATCAGCCAACACAACCACTTTTCTAGGCGTTCCATAGCATTACTAACAGAAGCCGACAGAAATCCGAGTGGTATCGGTCGTCTGCTTGTTCAAGCAATATGTCAAGCTTTTCGTTTCTCATTTTCAAGTACTGAATTTATTCGTTCTTCAGTAAAACCAAAACGGGCGGCAAACTTCTTGAAAGCCCGCATCCTGTTATCCGGAATAAGAGAATACATACTATTAATAGGAGTATTGCTACTTAATGCCTTCTGAACCTGTTTCTTTTTCATGGAATTTATGTATCAAATGTTCAACTTTACTTTTACAGCAATTACACTCACATAGTAAAGACTTCGCGTATTCCCATGTCTTTTCAATAATATCATCTCCGATATACTGAATTTCTTCACCGTACGGATCTATCCCGAATGCCTGGCAGATATGGGTAGCCATGTGACCACATTCATGCCTCCAAGACTTTGCAAATTCTTTTGAGGACGAAGTGAGGGCAATAACCATTACTGTTTCCCGTGTCCCGAAGTTGGAGTAAGTAACTCCGGTATTCAGGTTGCCGGAGTTTATGTTATCGTATGCAGTACGGAGCATATCACCATCGCAGCCGATAGAGTGCATATTATCCAGTATCTCTTCTGTATAATATGTATCTACTGCATAATATGCCATGCAGCTCCAGCCATACTTGGGTAATGTAAACCGTTGTCTTATCATTTATCAGAGCATTTCGTCCCACTCTACCGGTTCTCCGGCCGCAATCATTGTCGCATACCACCGCCGCATTGTTGTTCCGTCAGGAGCATCAGAATCATCAATCGTATCTTTTATGTACAGAGCCAAATGCGCTTCATCAGGAATGGATGATTTCAGGAAGTCAGCCTTCCCCATGTTGGCAACATATACATAGTCATACAATACGTTATTTTCAAGTTTTATACCGTAACGAGTAAGCAATTCATCAACTTTCTCTTTTGATATCGGCTCAATACGTTCCTTTTTCCCAGAAGAAGGATTAAGCTTCTTCATCAAAGATACGGCAAATTCACACATTTTCTTATTGAAGTGCCAACCGAAGTTGGACAGATATACCTCCATTTCTTCCGGCCTTCTGTCTCTTATATCCAAAGGTTCTCTTCTCATGATTTTACAAAGTTATAGGGAGTAGAAAGCTCCACTCCCTAATTAAACATTAACGATAACGGGAATAGCGTCCTGTACCGCGCACGCCACGTCTCTCGCCATAGCCACCACGGTCGCCATAACCTCCACGGTCGGAACCACCGCCATAGCCACCACGTTCGCCCATTTCGTCATAGCGTTCATCGTCATCGTCATAATAACGTTCACGTCTTCCCATGCTTTCACCTCCGGAAAGTTCCTCGATGCACTGCATCAGTTTACCACCGTATTTGAGCATCTTTTCAGCATAGTCGGACATTTTCTCGACTTTGCTTTCTGTGATTTCAATTATCTGCATAATTATTTACTTTTAGGATTGTTACTACCACTTCCCAAAGCCTTGGCAAGCATATCTTTTATATCGGTAAGGGTATTTTCAACACCGGATACCTTTTGTTCAAGAACGCCGATTTTCTCTTCCTGTTCTTTTTCTTTAGCCAGTTGAGGATTAAGCTCCCTAAGCATGGAATCACAGGAGGAAATTACCTTCTCGTGATAAGGTACACTTTCTATTACTCCTCGGCTTATTCTCAACATGGATTCCACCTCAGCATTCATTGCTTCCCGGCTTTCCGATACAACAACTCCATTCGCACCAAAATTGGCTATCGAAAGATTTGCCGGAAGTTGTTTAAAATCAATAGTTTCCTCACCAACCTTAACCGAAACGTCAACAACTGTTTCCATATTTTGGCCATAAGTCTGCCCTGGTACATACTGTCCGTATTTAGGTTGTGGATTACTTACGGAAACAACCTGCCCTACTTTCAATTCAGGGTTTTCCCCTTTTTGAAGGATATAAAATATATTGGATTGTCTTAGACTCTGAAACATAATTTATTAACTCTTTAAGGAGCGGGATTACTCCCACTCCATATTTTACTTTGCCTTTACAGCATTTACGCTTGTCGCTGCCGGTTCGCCATTGCTGGCAGCAGCCGGTGTTGAAGCCGTAAATTCCAGAAAACGTATAACGCCTGTGCGCTTATTAAGATAAGCAAGACGTTCCGTAGTGCCTGTAACATCTGTTCCAGTAACCGGATTGTTGTTGCTGTCTACAACAGGGACCTTTGAAGTACCTGTAGTAGTACCGGCAACTGCCAATGTCGACTGTCCTAAGTTAGGAGCTATAACATTTATAGGTAAAGCTTCTCCACCTGCCGGAACATCTGCATGAACCTTCAACAGGATTATGCTTTCGCACGGAAGTGCATTATAGCAGTGAGGATTAATACCATAATCTACACTTGCATCCGTTAACTGAACAGCGTTCGTTGAAAGTTCGTAGATACCATTAACGTCAACTCTCCTAATTCCTCTTGCGGAACGATTCATTAGGAAAGGGCTTGGAAGCCAGTAAGGATACATTAAGTTAGGATATAACATAATTACCTCCTTTCTTAGCAACCGCAAGTTCCTAATGTAGATACACCGAAGTTTACAGGAACGGAATAGTTTACAGGAACATAATTACCACTGGCCGGGCAATAAGGCATCGGGAATGTAGGCGGTTGCGCACATTCGATCTTTGCCAGACGGCTACTCAAATCACTCAACGCAGCACCAAGAGGAGCAGTAGCCTGTGCCACAATCTGCGAAGTCATTGCGGAACTCTTGAATGTGCTGTTTTCTTCACGCAAGTGGTCAATTTTGTTCTGCATTTCACGCATTTCAGCCGCACGTTGTCCAGCAAGAATTTGCTGTGTGCTGTCCTTGATAGAGTTTTGCAAATCACAAGTCTGTCTCTGAGTTTCATATGCAACAGTAGCGAAGCCTCTTTCTTGCCCTGTAGCAACACCGTTAATGGCATTCTGCAATGTGTTGGTCTGTTGACAGATTGCCAATCGGTTTTCGCAGCAGCATGAAGCTATCTGTTGAGCGATCTGACAGTTACCCTGTTGGATAGCATTGATAATCTGCATTGAACTTTGTCCCACCTGATTACCAACTTGTTGAACTTGAGACATTACACCATTGATGGCATTCTGAACCTGACCGATTGAACAATTCAAATTAGTAGCCAGATTGTTAATTGCTTGTCCGTTTCCTTGAATTGCGCTCATAAGTAGCTCCCTTCCTGCATCATTGTTAATTAAGTTAGGGATACCGGCTCCAGCAAATCCGCCACCGTTACCGCCATCTCCGTTGTTTCCCCAACCGTTGCGTCCGAAAAGTGGGAACAGGAAAAAGAGGAAGATTATCCACATGAACCATGAACCATCACCGCCAAATCCATTGTTGTTTTTACCTTGCATAGCAACTAACAAATTGGGGTCAATACCTTTCTGCTGCAATAGTGGAGCAAGCATTGCCAGCATTCCACTACCGCCACCGTTCCCGCCTGATTCCGGGAAAACGTAAGTCTTTGTTTCACTCATAATAATATACAATTATAACACGGTCAATATCAACCGCATCACAAAAGTATATAATAGAAACTGCGTAAATCAGAGCTCATTTTCAAGCGATTTGCGAATATTTTGCATATATATTGCAATCATTTTGTTTGTTGTTTTTCGACTCTCAAAAGTAGATATCAGGTAACGTACACTGGCTGATGTTTTGTGAAGAAAAATGGCGATCTGTTCAGGGTACAGACCGAATTCAGTAAGGAAGAATACTACAATGGAGCGGGCATCGACAACCTCAGTCACTTTACTTGATGAAAGGATTAATTCTGTGGAAACTTCAGTTTCTTTTCCTACAAGGTTCAATATTTCGGCAAAAATCTCTGACTTACACATGGTAATTAATTTTTTTGTTGTATTTTTGCCTTTGCCAATCAGTACATATACCAAAAGAACAAAAGCATACTTCGGAATGTTAAGGATATTATACCCCCTGACACAACCGATGTATGCTTTGGTGTATTAAAGTATTGATTGGCGTCAACTTTAATGTGTCGGGGGTTCTTTTTACTCTGCCCCCAAAAGAGCTACATTTGTTATGATAACCGGCCTTCTACTTACCGGATAAACTTAGTGCTTAGTATTAATTAATGTATCATTTTAGCCTCCTTTCTTTTAAAACATTTTTCCATTGGAAATTGTTATTTAAGTAAAACTTAAACTTTTCATACCGGAAACGGTCTGTGAAGATAGTAGTTCCGGTAATTTACCACATAAACAAATTATAACTCACTCCGGCACCGAAGTACAAACCACCCGGATAACCATATCCTGCCTGCAAGCCCAATCCCAAGCGTTTTCTTTTCTGTACAGGAGTAAGAGTGATGATCTTATTGTCTCTATACACTTCCATGAAGTCAAGGGTCGGCTTATATCCACTGACTACCGCCCGGTAATCATCGGTCTTATACTCCTTGCTTGTGATCGGTATCAGTACCGGAATAGAATCTCCTTCTACGGTTCTGTCAGTCGTTGTATCTATCAGAATAGGTAGATATACCGTATCGGTACGTTTCAGAGTTTCTTTTACCGGCTTAGGGATTGTGTCTCTTACTGTGTCCCGGATATGTACGGTATCTCCTTTAATGTACACAGTTGAAGGCTCGTGCGGATTACAACGCATCCACACGAGAACACCTACAAGCAGGCAGACTAATATCCAAGGGAGGGACTTCATAGAATACTTTCGTTCGAGGTCCATTCCGGACTAGACAACAATACATTTAAATCCTCGCCCTCATAGGTAGGATACGGAAAAGACAGCTCTTCCGTTCCGTCATCAGCAATAGTCTTAATCATCTTATGAGGGAATAACGCAGCATAGTGCTGGCATTTCATCAAGGTTTCACTCTCATTTACGCTCTTGCGAGGAACAAGGTTACGCTTGTCTATCTCATCCTGAGGGACCTCTTGCAAGTCAATTGTTGGGAATACTGTGTATTTCATAAACTTTACTATTTAACCAACTATATAATATCTATTGGGATATAAAATTCAGTGAGTTATGCATAAGTTTGCTCTCTTACTTCAAGTTCAGCTCCTCCCCCATTGTCAGCAGGCGCACCAATCCTGACAAGGCTGACTTTTTTTGCGTTTTTATTGATAATGACCACATCGAATGCCTGTTCATTTATTGTTCCATTAGTTCGCTTACCATAAATATAAGAAGCCCTTTCACCAATCTCATCACTATCCGCATTAGCCTTGTCGCAAGTTGTAGAAAATATTGGTATACCACCATCTGTCTTTTTCATTAAGTCCATATGCGTATGCCCCTGCAACATACACGCAACATTTCCACTATGCGAATCACATATATTAGCTATCTGCTGACCAATAGATGTTAATGTAGGAGTCCAAGATGTCGGATAATCATCAGACATATAATAATGAGCAACAACAACTGCAAGATAACCGTCTGGCATATTCGCTAGGGTATTGTTTAACCAAGTAGCCTGCGTTTCCTCAAATTTACCTGCCGAATCATCAGTAAACACCGAAAGGAACACATACCTCATTTTCTGGACAGTGTTATCTACATAATAGTAATTTGTATTTGCATCGCCTATAACACAGTCTGTCATGCCACTTTGTAATGATGACCATATTTCTGCGTCCGTGATATTGGTTTTTACCTGCACCTCATCTTCTTCAAAATAATTCATATATTCGTGATTGCCGATGGCGCGATATATCTTATTGCTTAAAGAATTAAACGCCAAGTTACAGTCTATGTTCAATCCGTCTGCATAATCTCCTCCCATTATAACTCTTGGTAACGGAACTCTGCTTGAAATGTAATTAATGAGCGCGGGGGAGTTTTTAGTATTGCGGAGCCAATGGATGTCCGTGATGAATACAAATGCATCGTAATTGCCTTGCGCATCCGCCATCTTACCTCTTATCGTTGATAGCTTATCCTTAAGGTAATTATCCTTCAAATAATATGCAGGTACAGGTTCGCTTCTAGTTTTTCGTATCTTAAGACCTGTATAAGTAGCATATGATGCACTCATACCGCTTGTTGTCGGGTACAACCTTACAGACAAAGCTTCATATAACAAAGAAGGCAAAAAAACTATTTTACCCGCACCCATTGACTTAATCTCAGTTTTTTCACCGTTTTTCGTAAAACCATAAATTTGTATTGATCTAGCAGAAATAGCATCTTTTATGTTATCACAAGAAATTTCAACCTGTTCATCAGCCGCAACCCCGAATCGGGCGATATCCTTATAGATATAAGTTGCTTTATCTCCTCCTGTATTATCGTTATTTACATCCTCTCCGACAAGATACTCGTTATAATCAAGTATTACGCCATCTTCAATATCCTTATCGTGGTATTTAGTTAAAGATATACCATCATAAATGTAAATAATTCCATTATATTTATACAATACACCTCTATCCAAGATATTAGTTTCTTCTGTATCAAATGGGGCTATGGAGCAACATCTATATATCTTATTTCTGGAGGTTGAATAATATAAATCACCGATTTTCCAATCGCTATAAATGGCAGATGAAGCACCAATTCCAACCAGTTCAAACAATTTATCCTTACCATCAGCATAATCTTTTGCCTCTTTAATAATTAAGTTTGAGAAATCTGCATATAACTTGATTGTTCCAGACATAAGCACCGATGATCCTGTTAAGTAAATCGCTATAGCTTCAACATCGGAAGTAATATCTATCAATGTATTTACATTTAATGCGGGGCTCCTTGTCTCATCTGTATACCATAAGTACACACTAGGATTCGAATTTATTATTCCATCTGCATCCACAACATTAAATGTCACCTGAGAATCCTTTTTAATTATGCACGGGAACTTTACATCTGGTTCTACAGATAAACCCGCAGTTAGTGCTATATTTATCGTAGTTCTCCCTCCTGCTATTTTTTGCGTGTACGCAAGATTGTCAGAAACGCATTTAATACTTTCGTTTATCTCGGGAATAGACGTTGAAAGTGTTTCTACATCGTCTTCAACCCCATAATACTTGAATGAGGTGATAACATTTCCGGCATTATGACCTGTAATATAATATGCATAGCCAGTAATATCTCCACTTGTATAGGAGAATAGAGTACGCAGACTATCGTAAGTAGTCTTATTCTTGATAGTTCTGCTTATCCGCATACCGTCATTCTTATAAATATAGAATGTCAGCATACAACCCGGCTGGAAAATAGCATCAGCATCTACATATAATCCGACATCTTCTCCATCTGCAAGAGTGAAATCCCGATTAACATATTCGCCATTGGCAGGTATTGCGTCAGTATTGCTTCGTGTGTATCCAATTTTGGAAAATACTTCCTCAAAGTTCCCATCTATCCCTTGCGCAATGACTCCCCACTTTTGTTCGGAGTCTTTTGCTATATCAAATATCTTTTCCATAACTTATTCGTTTTTAATTAATGTTTCATTGGTTATTAAAGTCTCGTTGTCTAACATTGTCAAGTAGCTGGAGATAACTATGTTGATCTTCTGTGGAGACTTGGTGACCTTTCCGGTTACTTCATAGACACCGTTGTCTCCAGATATGGATATGTCGCTAATGGCGTTAGATGACACACCGACCAGTTTATCAGAAGCATTTGACAAGGTTATGGTGATAGTGACTGCGCTACCCTCGGCAATGTATTCTCCTGGATTAACTGAGTAAGAGATTGAGGAGTAAGGGACATTGCTCTTGATAACCGGTCTAAACTCCACCATGCCCGGATATAAAGTGCCTAGTTTATGCTTCTTTAGCTGGCGCTCGATTAAGAATTTACTCATAGAGTAATGAAAAAGCATAAAGGAATACAGCGCTAAAGCGGAATAACCGTTATTGATACCATACCTAGCGATTGTTAATCCTGTGCCTAAACTAGTAGAAGAACCTTTATTAATAACTGTATCTTTATACTGATATGTTGACTGATAACAAATCTCTCTTTCCTTATTGATAGATATAGTAGTATTAGCTAGATAGGAATAGGTAGATTCATTTGCGTTAACGCTTCTATGTTCTATTAAGAAGGGAGTATTAGCATTTTCACCAGCAGCATCACTTGTAGCTGTAAACTGAGGAGTACTTACTATTGGATATGCTCTATCAATAACCACAGTGTAATCCTTCAATCCCAAGTCACCTACAAACTGACCATAGTCATCTACTCCGTCTGATTGCAAGCCTCCTTCTTCGTTAATACCACTTTCTGGAGTTCTAGCATAATTATATAACGTCATATCACGTCCATTACCACTAAAGTCTTTAAGATACCAATCTTCATCGGGAGTATCGTTAGTAAGACCTTGCTTCTTCACATTGTAGTAAATATCAGGTTTAACATACTTGTCCAAGTTGTAGTAGGCTATTACTTGATTAATCTCGTCAGTGGTTAATGCTCGTTTGGCGATGAAAGTCCAGTACCAAGCAACAGAGGAAACTTCCGTAGGGCTACCGTCCTTGATATAACCAGCGACACTATAATGAATATCACTATAATTAGTTATATTATAACCCATTGCTTCGTAATCAGCCTTATCACCAAGTATATTGTTGATTAGATTACTTGCTCCCACCTCTGTATTACCTTTAGATATCTTATATCCATAGATACCTGTTTTACCGGAAGTCTTAACATTGGTTCTACTCCATATAGAACCTTCTCTTATATAATTAGTAAATCCATAGCTATCAGGGACTGGTGATACCTGGTGAATCATGGACACCACCGTTAACTCCTTGCTTCCGTCCAGCATCTCGGATACAGGATTCTGACTGACAATCATGTCGTTGACTCCGTCAGTAACAAAGGAACCCTCATATTCTGGAATTTGCTCAATAACTAATTTAGACCAGTCAACATTGGGAGTTTGAGCAACAAATCCGTGAATTTCTTCTGTATTAGTTCTTGCAGGTAACTCATTTATTCCATTTATAAGATTTATCCAACTTCCGCCAGTATAATTAAGAACCCCGTCCTTAGGTATTCCAGAAACTCTAACTTTATACGTAGGGGAAGGAGAATTAGTATAGCCTAACCAAAATCCTTTATCATAATCAAAAGATTTATCAAGATATATCTTACTAGAGGTACGAACAATTCCCTTAGTACCATAATCTTTCATGGTACTAAAATCTTCAGCATACTTACCGAAGCCACTATTTAACTTATACGCAGCATTAAGTATCTCAAAATCCCCTCCCCTGCCAGGAAGCTTGTTCTTGATGATATTGCGGTCGGGATCAGTGTTGCTCTTGCCGTCAGCTATCCATACACCTGCCAAGGAAGACAATACATCGGGAGAGATGTAGGGACGGTCGGTGACAGAAGAACCAACGGAAGTTGAACCGATTCGATTCAAGCCGATACGGTTCAACCCTATTGTATTTAATGACAACTTGTTAAGCTTCATTGCCGGATTCGGTTAATATTCCACTTGTTACCTCACTGTCACTTTCGACGCGAATTGTCTTTGGATAAACTAATGCTGAAAAATCACAGTCTATGGTTGTCCCTGCATTGTACGCAAGACTTCCAGGCAAAACAACGGACTCAAAATTCCCCTCACTTGTCGTCCGTTGAAGGATACTCACTCGACCGTAGTCGGCACGCTCCAAATGGATATTGAAATCAGAATTTACCTGAAATTCTGCATACCATACGCTACTGTTCTTTTTGAACTCCAAATTTATTGTTGCCATGATCGTTCCTCCTATTGATTATAATTTTAAAACCTGTTTTTTCACATTGCAGCTATCATAGCTAACGTGAACCCATGAGAAATTCTTCTCGTCTATTAGCTGTGTAAAAGGAATTTCAAGCTCCTGTATGAGATTGAACAGCCTTTTGTTTTCCTCCTTTGTGTTCGGGGTACCAACTATATCAGCAGCCATTCCTTTCATATGTTCACTGGTCTTACTTCCTCCTACGGCCTTATTCAAGACCTCACAACGATACCCACTCGTTACAGTAACAGGCTTACCATAGGCTTCACGAAGAGGATCAAGAACATTGTCTATCAAACCATTCACATTACATATTAATGATTTTGGCAGACGATTGTCAATGCCGCACCTATCTGCCGTTTCACTCTTTACCATTTCGGCTATCGTGAAATACTTTCCCATATATCTTTCCTCCTATAAAATCAATATTAATACTACAACCTGGATCACCTGACCAATAACTCCTCCTATTAATGTAGTAGCAATATCAAGCCAATCCCATTTATTCCCGTATGCGCGGTCTTTAAATTCCATGCCGGCAGCCAGCCCCGCGACAAACAAGATCGTCAGAAGTACACCTGCCGGAATAGCGTAGAGCAAGTGCTTCATACGGTTACTTTCCCTTATCCAGCTCATCATTCTTTGTTTCTTTATTATTCAGTCTATCAACTAAACTGTTAAACTTACCGTTAACATAGATGCCAATACCAAATATACTACCAGCATATATCAGACATTGAGCAAAAAACCATAATACGCTATCATGGATCTGTCCTAACGGCTCTACAACAAAACCCGCAACGGATAGTCCGACTCCTGCAAACAACATTCCTACTGCGGTCCATACCTGTATATCTTCTTTTGTATTCTTCTTCATATCAAGCAAGTCAGATAAACGGTTAACAACGAAACTGTCTCAATCCAGAACATAGGCTTCCTTTTGACAAGAGTCGCAATGAAGTTACCCGTCCAGTTCTCACTTATCGCAATAGCCAGATATGCAATGAATCCCACCCATAAGAAGAGCCAATACCAGGCATTACAACCTACCCATATTTGGGAGAATATTAAAGACATAGCAGCACCGATACAATGTGATACCTTCTGACTTCCTTTAAAGTTGGGAGACACACCTAGCACTCCCATTCCGACAACAGAAAGGAATACAAGAAACTGGCTGTTCTCGGAACTGGCTTCCAATGCAGCCGGAAGAAGCAATGCGCCGGAACCGACCATGCAAAGAGTAAACCAAAACTTATGCGTCAGGGCGTAGTAGGTATCACTGATTGAATAAGGGATTTCTTTACCCTTCTTTATCATCGCAAGGACATACCCGGCGATGAGGATGAATGACATTAATACTAGTAGAATCATAGGTTTATCTGTTTATAGTTTATAATACAAAATTGAGTTTCTCCGGATAACCGGTTTTATAATTATAGGAATTAACCTCTTCTTTGCTAAGCAAATTTTTTACGGTTGCAATATGAGCCTGTGTAGTATTGTAGCAGTCAAGAGCGTACAACTCCAATGAGTTCAACATTAAGAAAGCACTAGATATGGGTATTGTATATTTTACAGCATCAAACCACAGAACTGTATTAAGCCTTCCCGCTTGATTCTCAACATTAATTGAGTTAACTAATCCTACGCGGGTATCCTTATCTAGCCAGATTTGCTTTCCGTCTAACATAAAAGAGTTTACGGCATCTGACTGATCGTAGGTTTTGATCTCTGCTATCTTCATATCTTTCAATTCATCTAGAGAAAATTGATATTCAACCAATACCGGGTATCCGCTCTCATTCTCCTTGATTTCTTTTCCGGTAGATTGACCGTCAATTAATTCTTGCCAATATTCCTCCGTTATTTCTATTGAACCTTCTATTGGTTCATCATAGAATCCTTGTTTCCAATACTTCATGACATTTGTTTTTAAATTATTTCCAACGACCAATAGCTATCCAAAAGAAATTCCAATTGCTGGGTAATACTCCATTTGAAATATTAGTTGCTGTTATTCCGCTCACAAATGTAGTTCTTGTTTTGTTGTTTACATAAGGCGATAGAATAACTGATTCTGATAAATTTTTGTATTCAGCACAAATTGAAAATGAATAATTAATATCCAAAAAGGACATTGGAAGATAGTAAGTATGATAAGTTGTATATCCTCCTCCTTTCCCCCATTGAATCAACATCCCATTATTGAACTTGGCATAGCCGTTTTGATTGAGGTTTACCGTCATGGCATTGGAAAGGTCTGCTTTAGCCAAGTTTGGAATTTGTCCTAATAGCTCTTCAATCTTAGCTCCCGAATATTGACTGTTATAATCATTCATAAAACTTACTCTTTATAACGTTAAACGTACTACCGTCAGACAGTAGAAACCGTCCTTCGGTCACAGCAAATGCCTGTCTTTTACCTTCTTGAGACACCGTAGTAGAAACAGAAGCTGGATTATTACCCTTAGTAGTTGAGAACACGACAATTTGTTGCCTGTCCAATCCTTCATTGGCAATGTCACTCATTACGCTTGCGGCCCCATTAGAGCCGGGCGTAATGACAATGTTTCCTTCTCCTTTCTTCCAAGGTACAAGTATATCCATTATGCAGCAGTCCAAGAAGTGTTAGACGTAACATTCACGGATACCGCAGAACCATTCTGAGGAATAGTAATTTCTGTCGGAGAAACAGACAATGTAGCATCACCGGCAGCTTGTTTGATAGCAATCTGAGCTGCTTGTCCACCATTAGCTGTTACCTTTAAGGTTCTAACGACTTCTTCAATAGTATCGTTTTTAGGGAATTCCAATTCAATAGAAAAGGGAAATTCCGCAGTAACTCCTGGATCACCAGTAATAGCAGCCGCATTGTTAGTCTGAGTTCCATTTGCACTATACTTTGCAGGTAAAGTAACATCAACCACACTTCCCGCCCATGCAAATGTTAGCTTCGAAGAGTTTGTTTTACCCTCTACAGTAACAGTACCCGCTGTTTTGGGGGCAGACATTTCAGAGCCATTGTCAAAAGAAGCAAACTCAGACTTCGGAGATTGAGTTACCTTATAGGTAGAAGGGGTAGATACACCAACACCGGTAACTGTTACTGTTCCCGTGCGAGCTGTACGCCCAGTATGAGCGTCTGCGCTATTCGCAATTGTTCCGTTACCCGAACCGGTAGACGGATTTAGTTTTAACCAACTAGGTTTTGCCATAATTCAATTCATTAAATAATTAAACAATATATTTTTATTCTTCTGTTGACGTAGTCCATACCACATTTGATAGCACATCAACGTTATCCTCAAAATTATTAGAAGGCATTAACCATATATAATCCGGAGACACACTCAAATAAGCATCCTTTCCTACATCGCAAACAACACCTGCCGTAACTCGGATTGAAGGAGCAAAACAAGCAGAGACATTTATACCTCCTGTATCACCTGCCTTGACCTCAATCTTCGGGTTAACTATTATGTTTACTTGTATGCAACTCATATTGTCAAACCGTTTTAATGCCTGTACTTATTCGGTCTATTTCCTTACGAATCCCCCCCTCACAATCCGAATCAGGAATGTATGCGGTAGTTTCAATATTTATATCTCCACTCCCTATAATTCCGGTATCAATATAAGCCTCGTAATTCTTCTCATCAACACGTTTCATGTCCTTCTTCTCTATAAATTGGGACCGATTTGAATATACATAGAACTTACAAGAGAAGTCTACATCGTCCATTGTTAACCCCGAGGGGAACTCAATGGAGAGCATCACCTTTATTATTGATCCTTTTACTCGCATACTGAAAGAGCTTCGTTGACAGCAACCTGAACAAATGCTACAAAATTTGTTTTCACATACCCTTTGATTTGTTCTGCCTGTTCAGGAGACAATTCCACTTCACCGTTCTTATAAATGTTTTGCGCAAGCTCCAATTCTCCTAAATCAGAAGTCTTTTGGTAAATCGCATTACCTAACATTTTTGAAATATCAAGTGAATTCTCCTTTCCCTCGATATCCTTTACTTCAATTTTTCTAAAATCTATTTTCATAATTATCTAGTTTTACCAAAGGTTTGAATTATTACCTATTATCACCATATCCCATGCGAAGTCCGCTTCGGTCCTTCCATACCGAACTCGAAATGCAAATTCGTTAGCATTGCTCCACCTAATGGTGGCACCGGCCCATGTATCCCAAGTATCTTCTCGAGCCGTAATCATCACATAGTAGTCATTGGTGCCTAGATTATGCGTTATAATCCACCTACCAGTTCCTTCTTTGCGTGCACTTAGTGGGGCTCCTTGTGACCAATATCCGAAACTAGATCCATTAGAAGTACCAGCCGCCAATACTCCAGGGGCGTTCCAACGTTCTCCTTTACGGCATTTAAAAAAATGTGCACCCGCGCTTTCAATCGCAGCCCTAGCATTGTTGTTTGCTAAAATACTCAACGTAGGCATACCTCCACCTCCACTAAGAACCACGGCTGCTCCAGTATCGTTTCGAATATTAAGAAGCTCATTTACTGGAGCTGAATCTCCATATTCATTTATCCTAAGAAATCGGGTCCCACTATCAACACCAACACCAATATATCCAGAACTTAAAGTAATTAAGTTATCTCCTTCAACTGTAAATCCCCCAATCTTCGCTCCCGTAGTAACCACTAGATTCTCCGTATTGATATTCTTTGCATCAATCATCGGAACACCGTCAACCTCTTTAAATAGAGCTATATCTTTACCTGTATTAGTGCGGATTAGAGTACTATTAGCAGTCAATATCAATTGACCGTTGGCAGTATTTATTCCACCATCAGGAGTTAATTCAAAACCTGTCTGGTTATGCTTGATACCTCCTTCAGTTATCATCCAACCCTCTGTCTTCTCCAGATTACCCACAAATATCCCCGAAGTACCGAGGACATCAATAGTTGCGTTCTGAGCCAAAAGGACGTTGGTAGCTACGTTTTCAAAATCGTGGAAATCTTCCCATTTCGTTGAATCGAAAGAAGAGGTAGACGTATGAGTTGTCTTACATAACCAATTTAAGCCGTCGTATATTACAACATCTACAAATGCATCATTATGATAATACTCAGTATTTTTATCCCATTTACCTCGTGGACGAATCATAGCACCGGGTAATCCTGTTTGTCCTTGGCTTCCAGTGATGCAAGCCGGATCGCTTTCCCATGTAGAATTATCTGTATAAGTGACCTTGGTCTTAGACCATAAGTATTTGCCGTTTTGCCACGTGGGAGAAGTGCTAGACCAAGAGCCACCAACCAAAGAACTGGAAGAAGTAGAAAGGTAGTATAAGACATCAACTGCTTTCACTCCTTTGCCGTCATTACCGCTAGGTCCCTTTCCGCCTGTCACACATACGGGGGTAGTTTCCGTATAAGAATTGTCTGTATAAGTTATAATGGAACGTGTCCAAATATATTTACCGTCCTTCCATGCCGGAACAGTAGTAGACCATGAGCCACCCGTAGTGGTACTATATGATGTAGACAAATAGTATTGCTCGGAAACACTCTTAACGCCAATTCCCGTAGCCCCCTTACCACCCGTAACACATATCGGATCGGTTGTCGTTGATGCACTATCTGTATATGTTATTACTGACCTAGTCCAGATATATTTCCCATTTTCCCATGTCGGAGGTGTTGTACTCCAAGAGCCACCAACCAAGGAATTAGAAGAAGTAGATAGATAATACTCTTCGACAATGCTTGAGACTCCCCTACCATTATCTCCAGTACTGCCTTTACCTCCGGTGATACAAGCCGGATTGGTTTCAATAGACGAACCGTCTGTATAGACCACTTTGGTTTTACTCCAAATGTATTTCCCATCTACCCAAGTTGGTGAGTTCGTAGACCATGAACCACCGGAAAGGGAGGTTGAAGAACTGGAAAGATAATAAAGAACATCAACGCTCTGTACACCTTTACCGTCTTTTCCTGCTTCGCCCTTGATTTTAGACCAAGTATAATCGGCAAACACATTGCTATCTGCCTGTACAAAATCTACATATACACCCATGTATACACCGGGAGTCTCACCATTATTAGCGGTGAAGGTTTTCCCGTCATCAGAGTATTTGATGTGAAGGTAGCTGGTCTTCCCATTTTCTCCATTTGTACCAGGTATGCCATCACCTCCTTCAAATTTAGTCCATGTATACTTAGAAGGATCGCTGCTACTTGCTTGAACAAAGTCAACATAAGTACCAATATATTTATTGGGGGTATCAGTCATTTGAGAAGCCGTAGGATTCTGGACGGGAGAATACTTGATATGAAAATATGAAGTTTTTCCGTCAGCACCATCTTTCCCGGGTATTCCATCCTTTCCGGGCGCTCCTTGTGAGCCTGTATCCCCTTTAGATATAGCTTTCAACCAGTCCGTAGAAGAATCTGACGGTTCCTGCGTAGTAGTAGACTCAATACATATCCATGTACTGCCGTTATGAGTCACTTCATCGTAGTACCAATACGTACCAGACTTCCATTTACCCTTGAATACCGGAACGGGAGCCTCAGTCACACCGTCACTGGATATCTGCCTGATAGTTCCGGTCATATATACTCTATTGAGATATGCGCTATGACCGGACATATCAATGCCAAACAGCTTCAGGTTAGATAAGTCACCCAACTGCATGGCTATCATTTCCTTCGTTATTTCCCAGTTATTAACACCCTTAAGGAAGCGAATGTAATTCTGTGTAGAGTAACATGACTTTTGGCGCTCAGCGTTAGTGAAATTACCGTATGCAACAAAATGCATCGCCTTACAAGGATTAAAAGTATATCCACTACGGAGGACGTATTTAAAGGAAGCGTTGTCTATCTTTTCTGTAATCCGAAAATACGCAGTCTGGAAACCGGTATCGTTATTGAATACTCCCTTACAGATATCATCAATCTCTACTTGTGATACCTCCCCGGGTTCCAGCTTTAAATGAACGGTCTTGTTCGCTACATCTACTGATTCAATGATACCACCGCCGGGAGCATTCCATTCTTCACCGGATACAATAGACACACGGTTATACCGCAACTCCGGTACTTCCAAGAAATCACGCAGCCGCAAAGACTTTGCGTCAATATGGCCTTCGGGAGTAATCAGCCAGCCTAGGAGGTTCTGCACGTAGTCTTTTGATGATATTTCCTTTGAGAAAGTTGCGTCTTCAGCTATCAATTTCTGAATAACAGCCTTGATCTTAACATTAATACCGGCAAGGAAAGTTATCAACCCTCTAGCTTCATCATCCTCTATCTTGCTAAGATATTTGTTCCCGGATTCTTCTTCCGTAATAATCGGAGATAATCGATAATGCTTTCTACCATCTTCTTCAGATATAGTATCATCCTTCACCAGTTTATACACGCCTTCGCCTTTTTCGACAGAAATAATCTGACCGGCATACGGGAAATACTCTTCCGCGTCCGTATTGCGGGCATACGATGTCGCATCCTCCAATGTCTTGAAGGTTTCAGTGGAATCAATAGGTCTTCCCGTTGTTCTTTTATATTGTAATGCAAAACTACTTCCGTTTATCTTCACCATAATCTTATGCAGTTTTAAAAGTGAAAGTATCAGGGTCATTCAATCCGGGTGTCTGAATAACCCACATCTTATAACTAATAGCGGCACTTCCATTGGCTCCTTCTACGGAAATATCCACCGGACCGGTAGTAATACCCGTATCTTCTATGAAGTTACCCGGGTAAGCTGTCAATGTCAATTCCTTGATCACATCTGCTGGAATACACACAGCAATCGTTTTCCATTTATCTACAGAGAACTTATATGTGCCTGGACCCTTATAAAGTCCACTTGTTCCTAATGCACGTACTTCAGCAGAAGTGACGGGAACAGAAGAACATATGCCGGCAAACCATTTACGGCGAACATTTACACTGATTGTATCTCTAAGTTCTTGTCTTGGCAATGACCCATCCTCACTAGCAGCATATACAATCATTGCTTCATAGGTTTCACTACGAGTATATATACCCTCCAACTGTCTGACAGCAGTTTGGATACCTCCAACTTCTTCTGAGAAGTTCAGTTTATTATTAGGGTTGCCGTCGTAATACGCAGACTCCATAGGTCCCTGACCGTTCCTTGATGCAGTATACGTGATGTAACCTTTGTCTGTACCGAACTCAACATCATTGGGAGTTGATATTTTGCTTTTCAATTCTCCTACTGATTTTTGAGATAACATTCGAATAAATGCATCTACTACCGTAGTTCCTTCTAGAATGACATCACCGGCCTTAAAATATCCGGCCTTATCGACGGTAACTTCTACATTTTTTGTGAACTTGGCAGTTATTTCACCTGTATCGGTAGATGTCCCTCCACTACTGATTACTTGTTGCTTAATCTTTTCTTTACGATAAGTAATAGAATCAATTTTATTTTCCAGATCCCCCAACTTAGAGTAAGGAGCAGTCTCACCGACAGTATATATCAAGGAATCATACGGAATATCCAAGGGGTATTCATAACCAATTATCCGTGATATTCTTCCGTCCTCAAAATATGCCTTATTGATCAGATTCACTTTTTGTCCGATGGAAAACCGCTTAGAAAATGCGGGGTCATACATGCCAGTATCAGGGTCAATACCATAGACATAGTCCGGCATCATCGTAGTGTCGTAAGTAGAAGGGTCCTGCTTTAATTCATTGATATACTCCCTTGCTCTTTTTTCAACTTCTTTCTCTGCGTCAGGAATAAGCTTATCGGATATAAACTGAGGATCATATCCGTAAAGGATATATGCATCGCCACTGGTAGGATGCAATATTTCATCCGGAAGCATACGCCCATAATCATCGTTGCGCTTTACTTCATATACCTGCGCTTTGGGATTCCACGTCCCGTCTTCAAGAAGTTCAGACTGATATATGTCAGATGAGGGGTCATAGGGGTTAAATATGACTTCAAAATCCATACCGGCTAAAGGACCGGATTGAAATATAACACGCAATTCCTCTCCGGGTAATTGATAACTTTTTGAGAAATGAAACCCTAGGTCCGCATCTTTAAATCGCCACGCGGTCCATTTTTCTTCATCCTTACTACCATCTGGTTTCTCTGTTATATCAGTATATGAATGCGTATATACATCCCCTACTCCACCTACACGACTTGGATAAATATCGTCAAAAACAACAATCTGTTCAATTGCTTCCTCTGTATACATGTCGGGGTATGCGTCAATGTATGGAACCCCTTCCGGCATCATCAAGCGTTTGGTTACAATCCCTTCAACGGTCAACAGATCCTTATCGTCAGAAAAATAACTTATAGGGACCTGACTTTTTATTATATTGTTGATAGTATACCGATTACCAATGGAAGCTGTGACCCCTTCCGGCAAACGTATAACATTGGAGTCATCACCCGTTAACAGATCAGGGTTATAAGTAGCCGAAAAAGTTTTTTCCGAATTGGTACCGGAGAGAAAGGTTACAGATACGTCTGCCGATGCAGATAGGCACTCTATTTTGACATTCTTTTCTCCTGCCCGTCCGATAGTGTATATCACCGTTTTTCCTGGATGATTCAGAGTAAAGCTGAATGTAAACAAGAGCTTGCAATTATCGGCCTTTTCAGAAAGAGAGAAATCGGTGTCGCTAAATCCAATAGTAAGACTTGAGACTGAATCATTCAAAGCTTTCTCTTGAATATCCAGTACTTTCTCTACGCCCCTGACATGGTAAACTAATGATAATTTTGCCTTAAAGTTTTCAATATTTGATGTGAATCGAGTGCTAAAGTATAGCGTCATTGAATTGAATGATATACGATATTTGCTTGCCGGCATAGAAGAAGCAAAAACATCTGTCGTAACTTTATAGGCACTCTGCTCCCCTTCCATTTCTCCCTCTTTGAAAACATTCATGTTGATAGGAGATATCCCTGTATGGGAAGATGAAGGGAAAAATTTTATATTTAGAGGCCTTGAAGTATCGGAAATATCTCTTCCTGTAACATTTTTAACATCAAATATCAAATTCTTCCGGTAAGTAGAAGGAATGTTTCGTGTAGAACCAAAAGCATATACTCTAGTAGCGTAGGAAGTCTGGCTATCGCTTCGATTCATAGAACCGACATTAACTCCAATCTCAAAGTTAACAGGATCACCATGTTCACAACGACCAAAATGGATCACCCCTTTCTCTACCCACCATTCGCATTCAAAAGTCTCCGCCATCTGAGATAGGGCGTCTAACATATTCATGTTATTATATGAAATCAGTTTGGATGATTCATCAACAGAAGCATCAATCTCATAAGTAAATGCTTTATCTTTATACTTATATCCTAAGACCTCCAGATTCTTTAGAAATACATCCATGTGGACATTTAAGGTATCAGTCAAATTCCAACTAGCCTCTTTACCGCCACTCTGTGGAGTATAGAAGAATTTCTTATTCTTCCATTTCCAGTAATAAGCGTCAAGGCGGAGTTCGTAGTCATAGCCTCCGGTAGTAGTATTATAGGTAGGTTTATACAGGTCTACTACTTCAAATATTCCCAACTCATTGTCTATGTAGTCCCCTAACTTGAAATAGATAGGACTGGCAAGGGAAAACTTTAGAGTTACATAATCTTCCTGCATCAAAAGGAAGTGTCTTTTCGAACCCTCATTGATAGGAGTCGAAAAACGAATGTTGCCGGATATGTCTTTGATGTCTATCATAAGTTTCGTATACCTTCATACGATGTTTGTTGCAAAGATAATAAAAGTGACATAAAAAGTGCCACTTTTATTGTTAAATAGTACGATTTTCCGGTGAGGGATTATATTCAACCAATTTAAGTGAAAATTTAGCTATACCTCTCATAAACTGAGTGAACTGATTACATGAAAGATATTCTGTACGATACATAATATCAGGTTGGTACTTTGTTCTAATATTCAATATACCGGTAGCGAGTTCTTTACAGAAATTGTTGTATTTCTCGAAAAATTCATCTTCATCTTTAGCCGTGAGATGAATAGTCAAAATAAGATTCCGTTCATCTATTTTAGGATTAGAAGTTATTATACGTTTCCCATGTTCTAATCTTGACTTATTCTCTATGAACTCCTTATTAGGTGAGGGAGTCATCAATGCTGATAGAGAAGACGTATCCATGCTGATTCCCCAGTTATCATAGGCATCTTTGTTGTTTATAAAAAGTTCACCTTTGGGCATATTTCTATATTTTTATAAGATTCAATATTAACGTGTTGATAAACCTTTGGTATTGGCCCTAACCTCCGAAATATCTGTTTTTATATCATTCAACAACTTAGTATATTTTGCAATATCATCTAAGTAGTTGTTGGTAATAACGTGTTGATTTAAAATGTTATTTAGGATTTCATTACCAGATGATGAGATTCCAATAAGGGAATTAATGCCAACTACAGCAGATATCATTTGATTCTTGATTTCTTCACCGGCGATCTGAAGAGCAGTGAAGCGACCGGACACCTCATCTATAGAATCTTGGGTGACCGATGCGGATACTTTCTTTGACGATTCCTGAGAAGTAACAGAAGCATCCCAACCGAAAGACTTAGCCATTTCTTCACGGTCACGCATCATATCATTGACAATCTGCTGATATTGATTTTTCAATGCATTTGCTTCTTCTTCTGTTATTTTCTTATCGCTTTGGGCAGCATCACTCCATTGTTCATAAAGAGCATTTATACGGTCTTGATACTGGCTAGCAACTAGCCCCGCCATGATTGACTTACGTAAATATCCCTCAAAGTTATCACACATATCTTCAAAAGAAGTATCCATATCGGATAACTGATCAATAAACCCATTGTAGAAGGAATCAAAATCAACCCCTGTCATGGCTTGATTAAGAGCATCCCTCAGTTCATTCGCTTCATCTTTACAGGCTACGATGCTATCCAAATTTTCACGGATTCTGGCATCAATCAAGCTCCATGCTTCCGGCATTTGGGACTGAATAAGGAACAATTCATCTCCTGACAAACTATACAAGTCTGTCATGGAGCTTATTGATTTACCTAGGATGTCGCTCATCTGCTCAAAACCACCTATTGCACCAACATTTTTGTTAGAATGCCATTCCGCACTATGAGACTTCCAACTTGCACCGGCACGCCCTGAAGCTGCGGCAATCTTTTGGAGATTGATTACTTTCTTCTCGTAATTATCCATGGCTCGTGTAGCTGCTTGAACAGATGCAAATCCACCACCGAAAACTATATCTTCCTTGCTTTTGTCAATAATACGATCATAGACCTTATTTATTGCTTCAAGCTGTTCCTTTACTCCTTCATAATAAGCGGTACCGTCCGGCCCGAACAAATTACCCATTGCATTGACAAGCTGAGAGACTCCACTTACAGCACTCATGATACCTCCGGCAATATCTCCAGACATTATTTGTCCTACTCCTACTGCCGTTTGCCCAAGACCGGAAAGACCGTCAATAACGTTATTTATTTCATCGTTCAAATCTTCTCCAAATATGGAAGATATATCACTCCCAAACTGTTTGATAGCAGGAGAAAACTCTGTTATAGCTCCCCCTATAGTTGATATGCCCTGGCCGAGCTTCCTTGTATCACCATTAGCATTCTTTATATCATCGATTCCTTTTTTCATATCCGAGAAAAAAGATAACCAAGGGGATTTACCTTTAACTTCTTCTTTTAGCCTTTTTATGGCATCCGTTATATCCTTGATATTGATTGTCCCATTCTCAAGATTTGCGATATCCTTGTCTGTGAAACCTACTGATTTTAAATTGATAAGAGATACTGACTCATCCGTTCCAGACATATACTTGATTAACAATTCATACTTATCAATAATATCTTGAATAGATGATACACTCTTTTCACTTGCATCTTCAAACAAATCAGCCATGACATGAGTAGATTTCCCGAACTGTTCGTCCAGCTGATCTATTGCTTGATTCTTCTCAGCAATTTTAGTAGCTCTTTCAGCACTATGTTCTTCCAATTTAGCTATTTCATCATCATACTTCTGAATAAGATTCTTCCGTTTCTCTTGATAATTACCAAATTGGATAAAATATTCCTGCCATGCTTTTTTATCAGCCTCTAATCTTTCATTATTAGTACTTGTTATACCTTTTTCTCTATTTCTTGCAGCGTTAGAAGCCCATATTCCCAGTTGATTAGTTTGCTCATCTGTCAATCTTCCGCTTTGAGACGACTCCCAACTAGCTTTCTGTTTCTTAATGGCATCTATTTCCTTCTGGTAATCCAAATCGATTTGTTTCAACTTCCTTTCCGTACCTTCTTTCATAAGATCTATTTCGGCCTGTTGGTTTTGGCGGCGGATAGCAAGAAGTTCCTCATTGAGCCTCTCTTGTTCTTTCTTACGTTTATCTGCTTCTTTTTGAGAATTAGAAAGAGATTTATTTGTTTTAGGATCTGAGTACTTATCAATTTGCGCTTGCGCTTCCTGAATTTGCTTGGTATATCTATTCCATTCTTCTGAATTTTCTTTAGAAGAGTCTAAAGCTGCACGGGCATCTTCGGCTTCCTTTTTTCTTTCTTCCCAATATTTTTTATTATATACTACTGGCTTTTCAGATTCTTTTTTAGCCTGCTCATCAGCTTTTTCAAAGTCTTCTAAAGCCTTTGTGTAAATCTCGAGTTCTTTTTTAGCGGCGTCTAAATCTTCTTTTAGTGCGCCTGTATACCCCCCTCTATTAGTAGTTCTTATTATGCTATTTTCTAAACCTTGTATTTTTTGCTGAGACATCACAACTTTAGTTTTTAAGCCAATACGTTGTTGCCGCAACAGTTCGTCTGCCTCTAGCCTAATTAACTCTGCATTTGTTTTTCTTTTTGCTGTTTCCCAATCCATATTCTGGAATATTTCAGGCATCAAACGTTGCAATTGGCGATAGGCAATAAAACGTTCTTCTATGGATTTGGATTCGTTACTTAGAATATTAGACAATTCTCCTGCTTTATTTTTCAGTTCATCATAATGATTTTTTTGAGATTCAAGAGAATCATTTGTTTCACGTATTGCTCGTTCTATTTCACTTTCTGCTGTTGCTAATTTATATGCACCATAAACTAATCCTGTTATAGCGGCTGCGGCTAGTACATACGGATTTTTCAACATTGACAAGTTTAAAGCGTCTTGAGCCTTTTTGGTTAAGACTAACCAACCATAGTGAACTGCCTCTTTGGCTGTCAAGGCTGTTATACCAGACGCTTGTATAGCTTGTAAAGCGCTAGTTGCCATTAAAGCAGTGCGATATACTCCATAGGTCCCTACTATTTCTAATAATATTTGTCCCACTTTCTCATAGTTTTCAACAAGATAGGAAACTCCAGATAAAGCATCATTAATAATACCTTCATTAGCTTTCCCTATTTCATTAAACATGGCAGAAATTGCGTCCTCTATATTGGAAATCTGACCAGTTATTGTTTTGGACTGTTCCTGCATCAGATTATAGAACATTCCCCCTTCATTGGTAAGGGACATGATAACCTTCTGAACTTCCGGGAAACCAACCTTACCAGCTTCAACAAGGGATTTAACTTCATTTTCTGCAACACCGAACTGTTTCGCCAGTTCCCGAATCATAGGAATACCACGTCCTGTGAACTGATTAAGATCTTGTGTATATAAACGCCCCTGCGTCATGGTAGTACCATAGAGATAAACAATGTCTCCAAGAGGTTGAGACAAACCAGCCGCAATATTTCCTAAACGTATCAAATCATCGTTTATGTTTTCAACATTTTCTCCATAAGCAAGAAGTTGCTTAGCTCCATTAGCGACTCCCTGTAAATCAAATGGTGTAGTAGCGGCTGTCTTTACTAGCTGTTGCATAAGTGCATTCGCTTTATCTTCACTACCAAGCATTGTTTTAAATGCGACCTCCAACTGTTGGAACTCACCACGAACCCTTGCGATATTCGTAATTAATTCCTTTGCTGTAAATCCAGCTCCAAAAGCGGCAGCAGCTTTAGTCATACGATTAAACAAATCTTCAATGCCTAGCCCGCTTTGTTCTATTTGTTTGGAAGTATTTCTTACTCCATTTTCGCACTCATGAAGTTTACGTATAAAATTGGAGTTGTCACCAGTTATATCGAAGTGTAATCCAGCCATAAGTCTTTTCGATAGAAATAGTTCCGTGCAACATCACACGGCATTGCAAATATACAAAAAATGACGTTCTTAATGCCACTTTTACATTTAAAACATCCTTAAAAGTTTATTTCTTTATATTTAATTTTGTTTGTATTGATGTATAAAGTATATTTGTACATATATATAAATACACAACTTAGAGCAATGGATTTTAAAGACAAAATTATGCAGCTATCCGATAATATAAAAAAGCAAAAGGATAGGATAGCAACAGAAGAAGCAACTAAAAATGCTTTCATAATGCCAATGATAGCAGCTTTGGGGTATGATGTATTCAATCCATTCGAGGTAATCCCTGAAATGGATTGTGATCTTATAAGAAAGAAAGGAGAAAAGATTGATTATGCTATTATGAGAGAAGATGTTCCGATTCTTCTTATTGAGTGTAAACATTGCAAACAGGATTTGAATTTGCATGATACCCAATTACAAAAGTATTTCGTTGCATCGAACGCACGTTTTGGAGTTTTGACAAACGGTATTGTCTATAAGTTTTATACAGACTTGGAGAAACCCAATATAATGGATACTAAACCATTTCTGTCAATAAATATGTTAGACTTATCTGATTCAGACATAGAACAGCTCAAAAAGTTCCACAAGTCATATTACAACGAAGAAAATGTATTAGGAACCGCCAATGAATTAAAATACACAACAGAGATAAAGGAAATTTTCAACAATGAACTTCAATCACCTACATCTGATTTTATTAGATTCTTTGCAAAACAAATATACACAACCGGGCAAATAACACAAAAGGTAGTTGAAATGTTCAACCCACTTGTGAAAAAGTCAATGTCTATGGTAATAAATGATATCATAGCTGAAAGGCTTAATACAGCAATGAAAAATGAGAACCAGGTCGAAGACATTACTAATCCTTCTAGTAATTTACCTAATTCCTCCAAAGAAAATGCAGACAGCAAACTACCTGACGGAGTAGTTTATATGGACAAGGAAACAGGGATTGTCACCACGCAAGAAGAAATGGACGCTTATAATATTGTGAGAAGCATACTTAGGCGTAGTGTAGATGCTTCACGGATTACATATAAAGACTATAAGACTTATTTCGTTATAAGTTTAGACAACAGTCAATGGTATTGGATATGTCGTATTTCTATTGGAGCTAGAAAGAAGCAAATTGGAATACCAGTAGATAACTATAAAAGTTGCGAATGGATTCAAATTGATAATATAGATGATATATTTAAATATGCAGATAAACTAGAAGGGTCACTTAAAATGGCAATGAAAGAATAATAACCAACAAATTATGAAGAAAATATCATTTTTTATTATAGCAATAATTCTATTAACAAATTGCAGTTCAAATGAAAGCCCTATTATATATGAACCGGAACCCCCAAAATACAATATTAATAGTACAGTTCAAGTAGGTGACATCAAACTACAATCTTATATTTTTGAAGGAGATTATTATATAGAGGCTATTGACGAATCAGACAACAAGGCGTTTACTATCAAGGACAAAGCAGAAGGATATATAGAGGATTTAGGGTTTGGGGAGACAAAAGAGTATCCTGTTAGAGGCTGCTATATACAAAGCACTTTGAAAAAGGATGATTATCTCTACATATTGGTCAGTTTATATGGTGACTTAATCGCTCATCCACATAAATTTATATTAAAGATAAAGGGTGGAAAAGTGGTTAAGAAAGAATTTTTTGATAAAATGTATTATGATGGTTATGACGAAGTGCTTTTATATCCTGAAGCAATAGCAGATTGGTATGGAGAGTATATTGCCATTTATACAACGATAAGAACCAGTAGTGATGCTATAGTTATATTAGATAAAGATTTGAAAAACGTATATGGTAGAAATTATGCCCACAATTGGACCGAATATATAGGAAAAAATAACTATATATCTTTATCTTTAAAAAATATGGTATATATATCCAATAATGAGGTTGTATGTGTAGATGTATCAAAATATTCGTATAAAGACTATCTGTTATGGCACACCCCTATCACCGATGAAGAAATAAGAGTAGACAAGACCTCATATTCGTTGGAAGGAGACAACGTAATAGTAGACGTTGAAGCAACCACTAAGGCAGGAGAAAAAAAGAAATATCATCTGGCCTTGAATAAGGAAACTGGGAGAATTGCATTCTAATTATGCATTATTAATATTGTTCTATTTCACCGGAAAATCACGAGATTTTTTGTATAACTCTCGTGATTTTTTTATCCCCAATTTCTAATATTATTCTATTTGTCGTATTTAGTCCCATTTCATAGCCTTAATTTTTGCCATATTTTTCGGATCGTCCGCATTGACAAATGTCCTATCATCAGAAATACGGGCTTCTTTCTTTTCTTCATCAGTAAGATATACGGAAGTAATAGCATCTGCCATCAACATTTGAAGGAGTGAAAAACTAATTTCCCATACAATCTGCTGTGGAGTCATATTGAGTTTTTCACATGCCGGTAATATCAAAGAACCAAATACGCTTTTACCGCCAAAAGTGATAGAATTGCCTTTCTTGTTTTTTATCATTGAAACTTTAGCTAGCTCTTTACGTTCCCGATCAATCCCGAAATATTTGATAAAATCATCCGTATTATCTTTAGTAATAACCATAACAAGAAGTTGAGCCATTTCTTCATTTGAAAGATTTTTCCTCAAGAACTGACATCTGCCATTTACAATTCTATTATTAAAAAGTTCTTCTTTCTTGTTGAGCGTGTGATAAGATAGTAGTCGGCAAACAATATCTTTTTTTTCTTGGCATAATCTTAATGCCTCCATATATGGGTTTGATTTAATAATATCAGTATTCATATCAAGGCTTTCTATAAGTCTTGATAGCAGATATGTCTTACCTAGCGTTATTGGATATAAATAAAAATGCCGTTTATTAACCCGAAAACCGTATGGCCTTTCCATTATGGTATCCGCAATATTCATTTCTATTATTTTCTTATCTTCAACCATATTTGATTATTTTAAAACGAACAGGCTATCTTCACAGATAGCCAATTCAAAACATGACAACAAACCAAATTCATTAGAGCGGACTAGTGGAACTGCACCACTCCCTTCGCTCAGGTAGAACGACGCACGTCTATGTGTGCTTAATCCGCAAATGTGCATCTATAAAGCTGATGCACTGAGCCTTTTTACTTTATTAGAAATTATACCATTGAATTAGGGGCGACTTCAAACTTATCTCCATCACCTTCTTCGTTATCCGGATCGCATTCAATTTTTGTAATAGGAGATCCAGTTGTAGGAGTAACAATAATTTTACCCCATTGGACTTGATTCTTATTAGCAGCAGATTTTAAAGCGTCAAATGTATATGCCCACACACCACCATCTGCACTAGTAAATGTGTCTTCAACTGATACAGTTGTCTTTTCCATACAAAATCCAGGAACTTCAGGATCTTCCGGTTGTAACGCAATAGCATAATTGTGAGTGACTACGCCATCACTATCGCTGATAGGTCTTTTGCGCCCCTTTGCTGCACGTATGTTGAGTACAAGAGCATAGGTATTTTTGCCATATTTGACATCTTCGTTTTCTCCGCCTTCAATTTTGGCTTCTTGCTTATCGCCTTTTGTTGTTGTCAACTGTGTGGAATTTTCCACTGGTGTAGGAAGTTCTTCCCACTTAGGAGAGGAAGCATCCAAGTCTTTTACGAAAATCCGGGGTTTTCCCCAGCCGATTACTGCCATAGTTCTATATCACTTAATATAGTTAATACTTATTCGTTATTTATCTCAATATACAGTTTGTTATTGATGAAATGTTCGGTATGCCCATTTTCGAAGGAAACATTTGTAGGATTAGTATTCTGACTACATTTTGAAGGTATCGTATGATACTCATCCTTGCGTATGGAAACAAGAAACTTGCATAGTTCACACAGTTCACTTATACGTTCAGTATCTATTTCCCATGATTTTGTTTCTGAATTCCATTGATCACTTACATACACATTGACATTTACATAAGCTCTTTGAATCTGCCCGCACCCCTCATTAGCAAGTATAGATATAACTATATCCTCTTTATCTGATTTGTTAGGCCTTCCTCTGTCACTCAATTTACCGGTAACATTCCGTTCAAGGTCAGTACCTTTAATTTTGTGATAGACAAACTTTTGTATTTCAATGTCTGATTTCATTATTTAGCAATCTGTCTTTTTAACTTTTCAAGCATTTGCGGAATTTTGTCTGTCGCCCATAATTCCGTCGATGCAAGTACATCCTTATTATCCATCGCTTCTACATATTCAGCGTAATTCATTCCGGCGACAATGACAAGTACATAATCATTTGAATACCTTTTTATGAGTTCTTCAGCAAGGTCTTTACCAGCTTTTGCGCCTTCCTGGCCTCCTGCTTTGACACGTGCTGTAAATGAAACTTTTTTACCCTCTTTAGTAACATATTCAACTTGTTTTGCATGAGCTGCTTTTCCCATACTACTATCAAAACCGTAGCTTGAAACAATGTTGCCATTATGGGAAATAATATATCCAACGGAACTTCTAAGATTACCGGACTGGTCAAACCAGCTTTTTTCTCCGGGACGATCTCGGATTCTTTGTACACATTGCTCTCCGAGATAAGCTAAAGCACGTATTGTAAGTATTTCTACGCGTTCCGCTTCTTTCATCAAAACCTTATGTATTTCGTCTAGTTTACCAGATAATTTTACTCCCATATTCTAAACCCAAATTTTACACTGAAGTTGGTATCGATGAAAACCTTTTACCTCAAATTCTCTTTCAATTCCTCCAAGAAGCATTATCTTGACTCTGTCGCCAATAGTAAAGGTATGACAATTGCTTGGAAGACAGACCGTATATGAATAGCTCCTTACAACACCATCCTCAAATTTCCTTTCTTCAGCCTTTCCAGAAGGTACAGCATCACAAGGAATCGAGCCTTTCCATTCAGACGAACCGGCATGATAATTGCCATTTTCATCTTCGTAGCCAGGTACAGCAACTAGGTATTGTAAACGATGTGGATTTCTATTCGCTACTGCCATACTACAACAAGCAATCACCCACATATACTATTGGTTTTGCTTCCAGTTCTACTGAAGGCTCACCAATAGTATTGTAGATGTAGTTTACGCGTAAAAGTATTCGTTCTTTATCTTTGTCAGACAAAGCCCCAAAAGACTTGTCAGCTTCAGAGAAATTGATAGCTTGAACCAAAGACCAAAGACAATCAGCTAGAGCTCCCTGATATTCGCTAGAATGAGCTATGTCGTAATTAAACTCATCATCACCATTGAGATTACGTTTAATCATAACATTCTCTACAAAACCGATAGGGATCGGATAATGTATTTCGTCTATGAGGGCTTGCTGAATTGTCTTCATGGTTTACGATGCTTTATGAGATTCAACCGCCTTTTTCAATGCTTCTTCGTCTGCGTCACTCAATCTGTTGACTGCTGCGATTAGCTTATCATCGGAAACGGTGGAAGTAAGGTTCTTGCCTGCAATCTTGTTATATTCCGTCACAAACTCCGGCTTTTTGTAAGTTGCTCCCCAAATTGTAATCTTAACATCAGAAGTATCTTTCCCTTCTTCTGTTGTGTCTACTGTTTGGGCTTCCAGTATATCCAAAGAATAGATTTGATCTACGTTTTCGATAACCGGTAAACAGATAGCCTGTCCGTTTGTAAATTCCTGCAGCGGGTCTGTTTTAGAGTAGCGACTAATCAACTTATATTCGTCAATAGTAGTATATTCCACTCCATTAACGGGATTAGTTGCTTCAGCCAAAGTTCCCCATACAAAAGAACCTACATTATCAGCAGAAGGGAGGAATATCAGTTTATTCGCATTCCACGGCTTATAAGATACCCTTTTGCCATTCTTTTCATAAGTTACTGAACGATCAATCTTCAAGAATGAAATACCATTATATTGGTCAGAGAACGCTTCATCAAATAATGTAGAAGTAGGTACAGGCAGCTTAGTCTCATTATCAAAGGTTTGACCTCGATAATTTGCGGCTAGTTCTTTAGCCCATTGAGATTGACGCATTTTGTTGTATGTAGATAAAGCCAGCATAATAACTGAAATACTGTTGCCGTCATCGTTAGCTTTGCTTATAACTCTTTCAATATCATCTCCTGTAACTTCCCCAGTAGTAACAACACCAAAACTATGTTCTGGCAAATAACCATAATCAACACGAAGACCTATACCAGTATTTTTATCATCGTCACCCTCAACAATGATGACACCATCGGATAATCCTGTAAGGAAATTTGCTTCATTTCTTTCGTCAATACCAACAGAACATGAGGTTCCGTCATCTGTTAAACGAGAGAAAATTCTGTTTTTAAGAGATTTTTGTGCTTCTTCCGTAGTGGCATTAGATAAATGCGCTTTCATGATGTTGATAGCATTAATTTGAGTCTCTCTTAGAATCTTTTTAATTCCAATCTTAGGCAATACTCCGTTTGACCGTGCAATAGAATCTCGCTTTTTGGGTGAAAGCGGAGAATCCATAGCAACCATATCAGCAGCTACATATGTGGTGTTGGCGGATGTTCCTTCCCATTTTTGATCAGGGGAGTACACTTTAGTAAGCATCGTTTTGTGAAGATAGGTCAATGTTTTGTTTGTATCATTGATCTTTTCTTTCACATACAGGCTTAATTTAGGCCATATTCTTCTTACAAATTCAATAAACAATGATTCATTCATCTTTCACCTCCTTTTAATCGTGTAGAAAAGTTAATTGTGGTAATGCCGTCTTTAATGCAGCCTTGATGCTGTCAACAGGATAAGGACTCGCCACATCATTAACTTCGCCAGCATACATAATGCCTACAAATGGTTTGTCGGCGGGTTTGGAACAAACAACAACGCCAACATATTCATGATTACCTGGCAATGATTCGTAGGCTGTACCTGCTGAATTAACAGGCATCGGCTTATAAGTATCATTCTCTGTATCGCGGATAACGATATGTCCGGCTTTGATTACAGACTGTTTAAATCCAGTCATATCTAGCGTCCGGCCATTCATAATTCCGCCCAAATAGTTACGAATAACAATCGAATCCATTCCGGTTAAGATTGTTTCTTGTTCGTTGACTAAATCAGCTTTTGCGCCCATTTTTAATTTGTTTTTGATTAAAGGCCTTTAGCTATTGCTATGACCTCTTCGTCTGTTAATACTTCATTTTTTTCTTGTTTCTTACTACCTGAACCTGGAGGATTACCTAAACTAGAAAGCCCTGCATCGGCACGTTCTTGGTTGTAAGATTTCAAATCTTCCTCAACTTCGGAATAGAATTCTTCAAATTCTTCATCATTTTCAAACTTCATTTTATTGAAGGATTTTAATGTGCGAGCTCCGAATGTACCAGCGTCTTTCAATAAGGATTCAAGTTTTTCTCTACGTGTAGTGACAACTTTTTCACCTTTCAATGCTGCGATTTCGTCATTCAGTGTTTGTACTGTTTGAACCAAACCTCTAGCCCACTCTGGAGCATCATCATTCTTTCCTCTGTTTTTGGGATTCTTTTTGTTTAAACCCGGCTGGCGATTAGTTGGATTCGATGGTTCATCGTCATCATCGTCATCGGTTTCATCGTCGTCGTCATTCTTTTTGCGGTTTTCTTCGATTACTCGATTTGCAAAAGACTGGCTGACTTGTAGGTAGGGGAGAACCGCATCAATAGCTGTATCAATTTCTGCGTTTACGTCCTCATCGGAGGCATCGTCTGTGGAAGTTAGATTGTCGGCAATCTTGGCAGCGACACTCATCAGTTCCTTTTTATTGAACCCGAATGCCTTCACTTTCGGTTTCAATTTTAGAAACACTTGTTGTTTTCTGTCCATTGTACAATGTTTTGGTTACTAAAATAGTCTGCGAAGCACGTATACCAGCAGACTATTCGCTTAGAACTTTACCAAACAATAGAGCAATGAGTTTTTACGACAAGTTCTGTGGCGTACGTCTTCATACGCATCTGACACAAAGGTAGCAAAAGTGACGTTTAAAACGTCACTTTCAATGTTAAACTATCATAATAAACGCACGGCACGAGAGTAATCTTGTACTTCGTGCCGTGAAACTGAATGTAATTGTACATCAGCGATTATTCTTTAAGATATTTATATGCTTTTATGTATTTGTTTAATCTGTAAATATCCTTTTCTGTAAGTTCATTCAAACGTGTTATATCCATGTTGTCTTCTAAATCATGTAGTTTTACTTGTCTTCCTATAGGATTAAGTCTAGAACGTTTTATGAAATCGTCATAGCTTTCATCCTCGTTGCGAGTGACAGAAAGTATAGCATCTACTATATTACGAGGAAACCCTTCCATAAGTAAATATTCAGCGGTAACTTCGGTATCTTCTATTGTATCGTGCAGTAAAGCGACAATCCTTTCGTCATCAGTAGAACATCTGTTTGAGACACGGATAGGATGGAAGATGTAGGCTGATCCAGCTTTATCGATTTGTCCGCTATGGGCTTTGACGGCGATTTGAAGAGCTTTTTCTAATAAAGTACTAGTATTTGTCATATTCTGATTTTGAAATTTCTTTTCCTCCAAGAATTATATCACAAACTGTCTCATTGGATTGAGGAATTCCTATCTCGTTACACCCACGATGTTTTATATATGATTTTGTTTGACCGTTATCGAGATATAAACGGACAACAGCTTCTTCAAAATCGTCAAGTAAATAAACCGTTTCGCCTGACTGTAATTTATTATATAATTCCTGTTGGTTCATTTTTATATGTAAAGATAGTGATTTTTATTGGAAATGACTATAATATTCGATTGATTTTTCAGCTATTTTTTGCGCCTTTTTATCAGCCTTGTCTAATACTCGCCATTCTTCATAATATTTATGTCCTAGTCCCCCTTTCATACCTGTTTGCTTTTGTATTTCTTTCCAACGTTTTTCTCCAAGAATTCGTTTTGCGTCTTCCGGCTTTTCTTTGGCATAAATCATACGATCTGTATTGACTTGAATCTCGGCAATTAATCCGTTAGACGCTTGGATATTAACTATATTCCCACTATATCCCATAAACGATTCCGGTTTTTGTCTTTTCAGTCGAACAAATGAATCGCTTTCAGACAGTTCGTTCAAGACTTGATCTATTTGTGATTTAGGAACTATAATTGTCGTCCTAACAGCGTCTTTTATATCATATGGAGTTATACTCTCCGTTGTCACCTTTCTTGTTATTGATGAAATACTTTTGTAATTGATTGGAGTTACAAATCCTTTGTGCTTTTTAGCTATGGATTCCGCTAAACTTTGTACCTCATTACCAACTAAAGAAGCACGATTAACAAGCTCCTTAGCTGAATTATCGGTATTTATATTCTGAATAATTGATTTGTTATCTCTCAAAAAATAAGGTAAGGTGTTTCTTTTCCGGGCTTTTTCTATCTTTTGTTGGTTTTCGAGTACCCATTTTTTGAATTCGTCAGGAACATCCTTTACTTCATTTATACTTTCTGTAGAAACATCGATCCGCCCATCCCATTCCCAGAATTCTTCTTCTGTTTTGAGGATAGGAACTTTATAACATAAATCATTCGGATGCCATCCTGTCCATGTGAAGTCTTTAGGATATTTACCGGCAAGTGTATCACAAATGTCTCCATGTGGCATACGGCTATGATGAGAAGAACTTAGTTTTATTTCATATCCGACTACGAAATCCATTTGTTTCCATCTTTCGTTTTCAGCTGTTCTATAAGCCATATTTATTTCTGAACGGGCTAGACGTATGGAACGATATTCACAATCTTGTATATGTTCAGCACTGCCATATCTGTCTTTGTAATCTTTTTGCAGTAATGGGAAATCAAGAAGATACTTACTTATTTGCTTACTCAACGTAACAGCACTGGTTCCTTTTTGAATAGCGCATGAGATCGCGGCCTCCAGTTCTTCTTTGTAGATCATAGATTGTTGCCAAAGTTTTGCAGATATATTTAATCCTTTATCTTTTCGGTTCTGGAATGCTTTCAAAGCATCTGAATTTGTTTGATACAAAACTTTATATTTCTCTTTGTCAACTTGGGCGTTATAAGCTCTTAATACTTTGTTGGCTATTAAATCCTGTGCTTCATTACTGTTCTTCCATTCTTCAGATGTGCCACGATAGATAGCGGCATGAATGTCATCAACAAATTGAGCCTGTATGTCATCTATCTGTTTCTTCGTTTGAGGATAGTCAGACCATTTAAACGGCTTATCGCTATCAGGGGAATATTTAGTACGTGAAACAGATTTGGCAGCTTCCAAATTCAGGGTATCGTATATTTGCTCAACGAGGGATACATATCCGTTTAATCTCCCGTTGAGTTCTTGGTACTTTTTTTTCTGATTTGGAATCTTGGGTTTTGCCATTAGTTCATTTGCTTTTTTATTCCTCCGAAATTCTATCAGGTGCTGGCATCTCCAATAATCGGATAGCTTTAATTGTCTCCTTGCCCTCCAATATCGCTTTACATAAACGATGGTAGCCATCGGCAATTTGACCTACTTCGTCAAGGATAATAGGATATTCAAGAGAGCATTGATTCACCCGTTTGCATTGAAAAATGAAACTGTGAAGCTGATTACATTCAAATGGTTCAGCTGTAAGGTCTATATTCCATAATGGCATATCAAGCACTGGATATTCTTTTGCCTTAGCAAAATCGTAGAGTGTTTGAGCTTTCCATATCTTGTCTCCACGATGATATTCACTTTCGCTAAAAGTTATGTTATCTATAGGAACCTGCATATTATTCTTTTTTTATATATACTTTAATTTCACCAGTAACATAGAGTTCATCACCAACTTTTTCAACGGAGTATTCTATTAGTCCCCTTTGGTTGATCGAACTGATAATTGATTGGCGAACTTCATCCTTAACTTCCTTGAGGAACATTTCATCTGATTTTCGATTAGACCAACCTTCATCAAGTTTCTTCTTTTTCCGGTAATCCTTGATTTCTTTTTTAGTCCGGACAAGGCAGATACCAAGCTTCTTCGCTTCGTAGTTATCAACTCGTTCAATACTACTCAATCTTTCTTGTGGATTGATTTTTTCTGCTAATCTAATAAGCCAGTTTGATATTTTTGTCTTCATGATTTTAAGTTTTAAGTCGGCAGCATAAACATATGTCTACGCTGCCTTTACCTTTTCTACAAGTTGGCAAATAGGTTATAAATCTTCATCTTCATAAGCCATCTTTGCACTCATAACACCGACTGTGCTTAGGATCTTGATAGAAAGCCCCTTTTGTACGTCAAGCTCAAAAATCACATTATCATTAAATTGAGCAGAAGGGTATTGATACAACAGTGCATAATCCATACCCTCCAATTTTGCAAATAGGCTAAGTGTCCCATTCATTTCTCTATCTATCTGTATTACACATTTCCCAACAGAAGTAAATTCACAGGAATAACCTTGTTTTTCTTTACTAAATTCTAATACATCTATTTTTGCCATAATGATTATATTTTGATTATTATTCCGATTGTTCGAAAATATTGCTTATCCTGCTTTTGGAAGCCTCTGCATCTTCTTTTTGAATTTGGGAAAGAGTATCTTGTGGATCAGTAGAGATACCTAAGTTCTTGATGGCTTCTAATTGGCTGACAACTGCTTTTCCACCACTTGCCGTAACCCACTTTTCTATTTCTGACTTTTCGTCATTTTGAATAAACGGAGTTATGATGTGCTCAACCTCAACATTATCTACTTCGTCTTTCCAAGAGACATTCATCATTTTTAGGAAAGCTTTGATTACGCTACATTCACGTTCAAATGCTTCTATCCATGCACCACTTTCATCTCCAACCTTTAAATGAGCGTCAGTAAGTAAAGTCTGCCTTGCGTCAAATCCGATATTGCCAAGAGACTTCATGTTTTCAAAAGAAATATCCGGCATTTGTGATTGTGACCAAAATAACTTAATAAGGGTATCGACATGATATTTTAACGCTTCGATAGATTGTGCCCATGAAACATAGGACACATCCCCGTTTTGTTCTACGCGATAAACTCTACGGCTTTCTCCTTTATCTTCTCCACCTTTTATGCCGCCAGCTATTTTTAGGATTGGAGCGGAGTTATATGCTATGACATCGCTATTGCGTGAAAGGGTGTATTCGATTTCTTTTCTGATATAGGAAAGACCGTGATAAATGGGAACAGGACGATAAACGTATACTCCAGGTATTTTCAGAATAACGACTGGTTCTGATTTAACTAATTCCCAGCCGTTTCCTTGTTGTTCCCATTTATAATGAATATTTGCCGTGTATGTCTCAAAATACGTAACTTCTACATTTTTGACCTTTTTTGTGTATTCAAAAGACATTGCAATCATATCGCCAAGCTCATCAAGTAAAGGATATAACCTAACACCGTCCATTGGTGAGTAGGTCTTACATTTTAGCTTATACTTACTTTTAAAGCCGTATAGAGTGTTGAAACTCTCAACTGTGTACCAAATGGTAAACACTTCGCATGAAGCAAAGTAAGCATTTCCTCGCTTAATATTTTCACTGTCAATACGGGAATACTTATATATCGCTTCAATCGCTTTCGCAATACTTTGGCGGGTTTCATTGTCTTCTATATTGTGATATACACGTTTAACAGGGATAGCAAACATGAATTCAGTCATTCGTTTGGTGAGAAGTTTTTCAAGCCCAATGTAGATACGGGAAGCTTTTTCTATATCTCCATTAGATCGAATCTTGTCTTTACGAGTAACTGTGTCAGATACTATCTCATGTTCTGTTGGTTCGTAGTCTTTGAGAAGTTTATCCCATGAGGGGACTGTTACAGACTTTTCTTTCAAATCGTTGATTATGTTATCAACGGGCCGTGTACTGTCTAAGATAGAGGTGATTTCGTCCATTTGAGTAGAATATTACTTAATATTCGTTTTTACTTGGTGCAAATATAATAAAAGTCGCGTAATTTATATCACTTTTATTTATAAATATCCAACTAATTTGATAGCTTTATGCATATAATAAGGGAAATTTATGACAGCAATCTTACCAGAATATCCACAACGCCATAATTCAGCCTGCCAATCTTGTATATCATCACGTTCATCAATATTGTACTTCTTCATTAAATCTCTCATGATAGCGCAATCTTCATATCTTTCCGTAACTTTAGCAAAAGAATAAAGATCGAGTAAGACGTATTCTCCATAGAGGAAGAGTACTTTTTCAAATATATCAAGTCGTTCTTGTGTCATATCTATTTTTAAAAGTCACACATTATAGTATATTTAGTTTGCAAAATCTTTAGAACCTTCTCTGTTACATGAATTATATTTTCATTATACCTTCTTACGTTTCTACCATATCCCTGTATGTCTTTGTTTATCTTCTGGCGAAGTGTAGCACTTTTAGGCAAACTGATTTCATAGAAATTGCCATCAATAGAAGTTATTAACATATCAGCTTGCTTCTTTTGATAATCCAGTTCTGTTTCTTTGTATTCACCTTTGGGAATGAAATTAGGATTGGGTACCAAGTATCCTTCTGCTACTACGTTCCCATTTATATCATACACTTTCATAATCGTATGTATTAAGCGTTAATACCAATTGCGTTTCTCATAAAATCACTTGCTTGTTCTACTGACATATCTAGTTTCTTTTGAATCAGTAGAAGCATACAGCTAACTTGTTCTTTGGTATCTAAGTTACCTTGTGCAAACTCTGACATGATGAATTTTTCTATTATTCTCTGTTGGATTGCTGTTGCTTTCATTGCTCTTGTCTTTTAATTGTTAGTAATATTGGTTTCTTTTAGTATTGTAAAGATACTCATTATCAGTGATTTAGCCAAATATCTACACAATTATTTTAAGTATAAAACACTCATAATCAAAGATTTAACTTTTGACATAGAACAAAAATGGCACCGACTTTCACAAGCCAGTGCACATAAGAGCAATGAAAACACAAATTAGAAGTGTTTTCAAAGGCAAAGGTACTAAAAGAAACACAACTACAAAAAATCTTTGAGCAACTCTTCATCACTAATAAAACTATAATTTCTAGGATAAAACGTATTCGCTAATGCGTCCATATAGTCAGGAGAACGCTTAATACGTTTTTTGACATCTTCCTTAGGTTCAATAATAACCTTTCCATTACTAAGGAATTTCCACTTGGTTTCAGTCGCTTCTTCCATCAACTGGTCGCACGGTGGCAAAGCTGCACCAAAACCATTTTTAGGATTGAGCCAATCACGTAAAGCCCAATACAGATATGCACGCATGTTGGCAAATTCGTACTCTCCGGTAATATCATGCAATCCATCTGTCCCTTCCGAATATTTGCATGAAAAAGCATTCGTAAATTCTTCCTCCAACAAACGAGAATAGACACCTGCCCCCTCTCCTATCGTATCAATAAATGCTTTTGCTCCCTTCTTCTTTAAATATGGTATTGTCATACCTACTACATGCATGTGATCCGCACGTCCAGCAGATTGATGAACATCAAATTGTGGAACATAATTCCCGTATCTCGGACAAAGGACACTATTGTCGCGTCCCATACCGGCAACATCAACACCTAGCTTACAAGATTTGGCTGGAATGAAACCACTTGCCTGTAATTCCTGCCAATTCCTATTTGCTATCTCTATCCATTCATAAGGAATAAGAACATCTTCAGATACTTTCGGGAACATACCAAGTACCTTGACGCGAAACAAATCGTTAGGTCGGTATAGCTTACCTTCCCAATTAAAATCTCCTTCTCCCTCATTGAAGTCCGTTTGTTGAATGGGGGAGCACCAATTTATAACCTTGTCCTTAACCCATTCATAATCCACTTGACCGGGTATTACTATTTGCTTCTTTACTACATTTTCTGCATTTAGAGAGCTAAGCCTGAATTTCGCAAAACGGTCAGACTTCATGGCACGAGCTGCGTAACCAGTAGTAATATTCGGGTTAAATACTATGAGCATCCGAGAATTGCCCTGCAAGTTACCTTCTATTGCATTATAAACAATTTCGGATATACCTGATGCCTCCGTGATAACAAACATGGTATTCGCTGCATGAAATCCAGACCATGATTCGGTTGCATTATCATCCGCTTTAAATCCTGTCAGAAACCATTCTTCATAATCCGTTCTTATATCATCAGCAACCAATCTGCCAGGACAACAAAAAGGGAACTTTGTCCTTGCAGCACGAATCAGCCTTCTTATTTCAGGAGTCATAATATTTTTCACTTGCCGCCCTGTTGGTGCTGTCATAGCCACCTTAGTATTCCCAACAAGCACACCTTTTTCATTAAATCTAGGAGTTAGATACATAAAACATAGCGAAGCACAGGCAGCAACAAAATCTTTTCCACGAGCAGTTCCACTTGCAACAGCAGTCATTGGATTATGCTGAACAGACTCAATAATAGCTTGCTGCTCACGATCTAATCTTGCACATAATGCGTCACGAACGAACTTATTCCAGTCATTAGACCAGTATGCTATAATTTCACTGATTAGTTCCTTCTTTTCATCCTTTGTCACCATTCTTATATGAAGTGGTTAATGATTTTAAAGCATCTACCCAATCATTGTTAGTTACGTTTACATCCTGTTTATCTTTCCATTCATTTGGCCTACGATTTTTCAACCAGAATATTTGTGCCGTTGTATCTCCTGCGACATGCTTTTTCGTCTTCTTAACAACGGTAGTTTGACCTGATCCGTCCTCTCCTATTCTCACTTCAGTTGTAGTTTCCTCGATATCATAGCCAATAGCTCTTTTATATAAAGCACTCTCTACTTTCATGTCAGCTTCTTCCTTACCTTCTCTCAATAAATCTACAACTTCAGGATGCTTTTTTAATATACTTTTAAATGTAGTAAGTCCTATTCCAAGACGTACACATAAACCTTTGTTATCAGCTCCATTCCTACAGTCTGCTATAATAATATCCTCTTTACCTTTTATATATTTATCATAAAGAGACATCTCTAATTTGGGCCTACCTCTACCTGCCATATTACACCTCCTTGTCTTTCATTTCTTGCAAATAAGCTTTGCATATATCAACCATACGAGCAAAAGCAACAGTATTACTCTTTATATTAAATTTCTTCTTTACTTCTGTAGCTACCTTTATAAATTCTTCATAAGAACCTACAACTATCGAACTATTTGCAGATATTTTCTGTTTTTCAAGTTCAGCTAGAACAGCTTTGACATCATTACTCCTGCTTTCAGTAAACAAGAACTTCATTTCCGTAAGCTCTATATCCCCATCATTAATAGAAACGGTAGGAATCTTATCTGTATCAATAAATTGAATACCGTTAAGGCCAGAAAACTCTCTTGCTTCAATAGTGCGCATCTCGCTATAAATTTCCTTAAGCATTTGAGCATCATCTTTGCCTACTAAAGCATTATGACTAAGCACATAGGCAATCTGTTTGTCTTTATCAACCTCTTCAATATACAAGATTAGAATATATTCCAGCTTAGCTTTAATAGCAGCTTTTAAACGATGATTTCCCGACAAAATAAGATATTTCCCATCATCTCGTTTCATTGCGAACGGAAGCTGAGATAAAAAACCGTCTTCAGCCACATTTGCTGTTAGTCTATCCAGTGTGGATTTTTCCATATAGTGAGCATTCTTCTCCAACGGAATGCAATCATCTATAGGGCTTACATATGCTAACTTATACGGAGCAATCAATTTGTTTACATCATCCAGTTTCCCCTGAATAAGATGAACATCTTTCACTTCTTGTATTTTTTCAACCATAATCTATATAAATCCTTTAATGAATCATCTAAAAAACTAGCAGAATACATTAGTTTGCCTTCATCTCTCCTGTCAAGATTGAATACACTGCGGTATTTCATACTTACTGGTGAAGATGTATACACAGTTGTCTTAATCCCTTCATAATAGTGACCCATTTTTCTTGCAATGAGCATCCTCACATCGTGGGACTTAGTAAGCATAATCAGCAATTTACTAAGCCTCTGTGTATTTGAGTTTACAACAAAATCACTCTGCATAAATATCTTCTCAAGTGTAGATAACTGTTTGATGAAAGAAGTAAATCCAAACGCTTTACCGTCAGCCATAAATACCATACCTAAATCTCCACCAGTTGTATAATTAACCTTGTTTGCCATGTAAAACGCTTTATAATAATTCACATCACTAACCGGACATAATTTTGCAGATATTACCGTATTATCTGTAAATTCATAATCTATTGGTAAAATATGAGTATATGATGACTTTACATTTTTATCACGTTCAATGTAATAATGCTTATTTTGATTTACGCTAGAGTAAGTGTATATAGGATTCTTGCCTGGCCCCAAGTTTATTTTGCCAACAAGGAAGTTGTCTATCTCCTTGAAATATCTATCAGAATAGATGATGTTTTCATCATTCTCAAGGAGGTTCTTGAATATATTTCCACCCTCTTTGGGATCAAAGACATTATAAGTAGCACGCATATAATTAAAGCTTTCTTCGACATAGCTAAACATCTTCTCATACCCTCCTTTATACGTAGGAGGAAAGCTTATACCAACACCTTTACCTTTTTTGCTTTTTAGGAAGTCAAAAAAATCACCATAGAAGAAACTCTTAATATTAAAATTAAGTGCGCCTTTTTCAATCTTAGATATAGTATTATGATAATAAACTTTTGATTGCTCAATAAAAGCGTTAAACATTTCTTCTTGGTAATCGTTTTTCCTTTGGTGAAAGTTCGACACTCTCATTGCAAACATTACTTGAATAAGCTTTTTGTATTTAGTGTCATCCCATGTGTCAAAAACCATACGTAATTCAGGATTCACAACTTCAATATCAGTATTTGTATCAAGTAATAGATCAGAAATTAGTTTGGAATATAGACTTACATCATTAGAATGTACTGTGTATCCCATACTACTCATAATTTTATCTGTTGTAAAATTACCAGAGCACCCGATGAAAACATCTTTATTTTCAACTCCTTTCATTAAGTCTTGGAGGAGAATCTTTACTTCTGGAGGTGTTGTTCCCTGAAACATATTATTATCTTTATTGGGTTGTATATAACTTCATATACATTTTGCGTTAAATGCCTGCCGAGCGTATTCCCGACAGGCTTAACACAAAATTCAATCATTCTGCAAGCTACTTGCAAGAACACTTATGCAATCTATTCGGCTTCTTTCAGTCGTGTCAGATGGCAATTTCCATCACCCCGTAAATTGCATAAGCTTTAATGTTCTTGCTTTTGCTTATCTCTACTATAAGGGTTGAGGGATAAGTAGGAGTCGAACCTACACAAGTATCGTCTGCTTTCTCGCTTTCGTCCGTAGATTGGTTATCCTACGATTCTTAAACTACTCAACCTGTTACTAACAGCACCGGTCTTGATGACATCCATTCTTATGTACACTTAGAATTTCCGTTCATTTAATCTTAGCGCCCTATGATCATTTTATCCCTACGTGGTGGTAGCAGGACTTGAACCTGCAATGATAGGTTTAGCGACTGAGCTGTTGTTAGCTTCCTCAGCGTCCTATTCAGTACTATCTACCGCAATGTATCGTTTACCATTCCGACATACCACCAAATTTGCGTGTCTTTCCACGCTGTCAGATTTGCAGCTACCGGCTAAATACATGGAGTTGAACCATATGCAATTTACCATAATCTCAATCACCGAGCCGACTTGAACGGCATTAGAGCGGAAACAGGGAATCGAACCCCACTCTTTGGCTGGAATGCCAACGCTCTACCGATGAGCTATTTCCGCAAATGCTTGTCTATTCCAAGCTGTCAATGGTTTCCGTTTTCAATTGACGTGTGTATCCATAACCATAAAAAGCCTCACACATATCTTTAAAACAAACTAGCTTGTTCGTACTTAGGCTCTTTCTTCTCAACTACCCCAAACTCCGTTATTTTAATGCCAGTATTTTCAGTAAGCCATTTTGCCAAAATATGACGATGGCAAAAATCACCCGGTTTTTCGTAACAGCAGAGAGCGACATCTTTACCTTCACTTAACGATTCTATTTGTTCGATTACCTTATAAGCATCTTGATTTGCAAGAATCTCATCATAAAGTCTAAGATACTCATCATGAGAACATGCAGCACTTATCATATACCTTGTTGGAGCCACATTAACCATTTGTGGTACTCCACTAATAAATCTTGGCCTTCCAATAGCTACGCAAATAATTTTAACTCCTGCCTCTTTCAATTTTCGGTTATTACCGAAATAACTTGTGTAAATTTTCATTGCTCTTTTTTTATTTTTATGGTGTAAAGATACAAAATATGACATAAAAAGCGTCACTTTTAGTCATAAAATTACCTAATTTGATGATTTTATTGTCTCAACTTTGTAACATTTCATCATGTGATCTGTTTCTCGTCCCATGTTAAAGATATTACCGAGATAGTATCTATGGGCTTCTTGTTCTGATAAGTTGATAGGGGTAACGAACCAGTCTTTATTGCCTTGTTCGTCTTTTAAATACACTTTTACTGTTGTTCTCATTGCTCTATATTTTACTAAAGTACTTAATTAATTTAAAAACAAGATATTCAGGAGAAATACTTTTAGCTTCACAAAAAGCAAGAATATCCTCTTTTTTTATATTTAAGATTTCAATTCCTTGAATATCAATTTCTTGTATTTGGGTTATTTCTTCACAATAATCTATACGATTGAATCTGTCTTTGTAATCATTCATAATTTGTATCGTTATTAGTTATTATACTCTATATTTTATCCATTATATGATGCTGTTATTTCTTTAGCATGAAGTTCTTTTTTCAACTCACCGTTCTTGTATATTCTTACAGATACGATTCTAACCGTATCGGACAGGAAACGTCCACAATCATTGGTTAACTTCACTTTTAGCTTGATTGCCTTGGCTAAACTTTTTGTACGCTTCTTGATTGTATCTTTGAATCCGAAAACGAAATCTTCGGTATCAATTTCAAACTGATATATATCAGAATACAATATCTGATTCAGGTCTGATGTCATTTGCTCTATCTTACTCATATTATATCATTTCAAATTAAGGAACTTCGCAACCTTATTGGTTACGCCTGCCGGAGTTGAACAATAAGAAGCGGGTTCAACAGCACGTTCTTTACCATCTTGCCAATAGGTAATTTGAATTTGAATTCTATTCGGGGTAAAGATGTAATATATGCGAGCATATCTGCTTCCATTACGAATATCTCCCTCGAAATAATTGTAACGGTGTCCATCAAATGTTATCGCAGATTTAAGTTCTGCTTTGCTTGCGGGAGTAAGATTATTTGTTGTCATTGCTCTTATTGATTAATTTGTTATTTTTGATATGTAAAGATACAAATAATATATTGAATATCAATATATTACATCTAAAATATCATCTTATTAAACTTTGTTTAACTATTTCATTTTCAGATACTTGGAAGTCAATATATACTTGCTTTTTTCAACTTCTTTGTCGGTATCAATTCCAAGTTGACGATAGAACGAGGAATTTCCGGAAAGACTTTCATTTGCAATTTGCAGTGTTCTGCGTTCTTCTTTGGTGAATCCGATGCGAAAAGTGCAAAAGATCGCCAATGCTTCTTTCAGGCGACCAGAGCGGAACTGGGATATGGCTTTACTTGTTTTCGTTTGCATTGCTGTTTTTAGTAATATCATTGCACCCCATTCAATAGTTTTCATCTACTTTCTTTTCGACACGTTTGACAAACCTACCTATCATCTTTTCCAACTCATATCGCAAATCATCCTTATCTAGATACGAACAGAAGGTCTTAGCATTATCCAATGATTGCAGAATATTACTTACCGCATACTCTTGTTTGTCAGTAAGGCTTAATAATGATATGTTCATACTTGTTCTCCCCATAACTTTTTAGCCAGTTCGTATTTCTTTTGCAGTTCGTTCACCTCTTTCTTGGCATAAGTGAGAGTATACGCATGTTCACGTGGATATTTGCCAGACTTTACACCTTCATGGTATTCTTTAGCTTGTTCCAACTTGTGTTCGTAGAAGTCGATACTTTCTGGCATTGAGAGATTAATCGTATTGGCTCTTTCTTCCCAATATTTGGCTACTCTTTCATGTTCGGCAGCTTTATTACTAAGCTCAACGCTTTTCCCCATGTTATTCCAAGCATCATCTATCATTTTGCGATGTCCTCGTTCGCTATGGTGTCCAACTTTGATAGGCTCACCCAAAGAAAGGAAATCGCGATGTTTATTTGATTTCTGAAAATACTCATTACTTTTTTGTACTGCCGATGACGCCCATTCATGCCTGCGTTCCGCTCTTTGCTTCGCCCATTCCTGAACATTGAATCCGTCAGCTCTTACGATAGAGTAATAGTAAAAACCGTCTTTCTCGAAAATCAGATTGAAAACTATGTTTTCGTTTTCTTTGCCATACTTGGTGGTAACTAGAATTACTTCACCTCTCTTGTGCTTTTCTTCGCACCTTGCCAAAAATACGTTTGGCGCAAATTTGTAATATGTGTTCATTGCTCTTATATATTAAATCGTTATGCTATTTCGAATTTGCAGTTAGGATTATATGTTTCTAGTCTTTTGAGAATGTCTTCTGCACTCTTTTCTAAACCGATAAAAGTGTAGAATGTAGGTTGGGCGTATCTTTCGCCATTCTTCTTGATTGAATAAATAAATGCTCCTTTAGATAAACCTTTCGAATTTGTGTACTTTGTTGCTTTCATTGCTCTTGTCTTTTAATTGTTAGTAATATTGGTTTCTTTTAGTATTGTAAAGATACTCATTATCAGTGATTTAGCCAAATATTTACACAATTATTTTAAGTATAAAACACTCATAATCAAAGATTTAACTTTTGCTTACAATACAACCAACACACACCAAAACAATAGTAGCCTATGCGTTTAACCCTTATTTTTCATCCATTTCTTTGCGCATCTCTGCAATCTATTTAGTATATCCGTTTCCGTTGCGTCAATCTTCTTGTATTTCTCCGGGATGCATGTATTCTTATTTCTAATTATCCTTTCAGTTTTTCTCATGATTTTTTACATTTTTCAGACCATTCGTCAAGTAAAAGTTTGGAAAACTTGTACATTAACACAATTATAAGTACTATTAGTATAAATCCAAATACAATTCTAGCTAACAAGAACTGTTCAACAGACCAACGTATAGCAAAAATCGCAGGTAAAAATAGTGTAGCTATAACACCCGCTATGATCTTATTCTTCATTTCATATCTCCTTCCGACTATTTATCCTGTTCACTTTGATTTTTTTCTTTCTCAAATATTGCCAAGCAGCAATTATTGACCAGAATAGATTGAATGACGTTACAATTACAAGAATACCTGTCAACCATGATATGTTCAAGTGATAAGATATCAGGCAACATATAAATGACAACCAAAACGTTATCTCTTCAAATTGATAATCTTTCATTTTATTCCTCCTTTTTTAATTCTTCACAATGCAACTTATAAGCATAGGCAAACATCTTCAAAGTAATAGGTTCAAAGTGAAAGTCTGCCTGCTTGCCCTCTACCACAACAGAGACACACAAATCTCCATCACAAAAATCGAAATACGCCACAGCATCGTTATCTCCTTTGATAGAAAAGGTTTGTGTCTGTACGCTATCCATGGTTCACCTCCTTCTCTTTAAAGTGTTCGATTAGCTCTTTTACGGTTGCCTTGTGAATGGTATCTGTGTTAACATCAATATCATTGTAAGCCCAATAAGTAGAGAACTTGATTTCCGGACACATAATCCATTTATCCCCATCCGTAAACCATTGGTACTTGTCTGTATCATCCCTGAGTGAAGCGATAGACAAGAAAAGTTCCTCGTTGGCTCCGCAATCAATAGAACGAGATAGTTCTTCCAAATACCCTAAAGGTCTATTTAAATAATATTCTCTATTTACAAATAGATAATTCCCTCTATCATCGTCTATACATTCAGGATGCAAATAATATCCCAACTCTTCCAACTTCTTCCTAAGCTCCGGTGTATTTTTGCGTATAAAGCACGGTGTAGTAAATCCCATAATTTGCTAATTTAATCAATCCATATAACTTTAAGAATTAACACAAGAAAGGACAATCCGATTGCTCCTAATGTAAAAGCACCGAATGTTTTTACAACATTGTTTAGCTTTTGGCTATTCCTAGATTCTTTGTCCCAGTTAACTGCTATTGTTAGTCCTAATTGTACAAATATCATTGTTATTGCTATTGAAAATAACACTTTTAATAAGTAATCCATAGTTATTCCTCCTTCTGTTCACTCACTTCCTTAACAAACTCATCAAACTCGACTTGTAGGCGATTCATTTCTTTTTTCGCTTCAACCACTTCTTCTAGAGTATAATCTTGCTGATTTTCAATCACGCCAAAACATTGAAACACCAAGTCTTTATCTCGCTTTTCAAGAATTTCAGAGAACGGTCTGACAAAGAGAGGATTCTGCAAATCTAACCGTGCTTCTTTTCTTGCGCACTCGGCACGATATTCTATATAATCTTCCTCAGTCATATCGTAATGAGTGAGATTATCCACTATACTACTCCAACGGCAGAGCAATCCGTTAGGTTGTCTTGCTATAAATGATCCCATAATTATTACTGTTTCTTATATGTTTCTTTTAGTATTGTTGGCATAGTTAATCCTCCCATTCTTCGTCTTCGTATTGCATACAATATCCTAATAAGTTCAACTCTGGATCGTCCAATAAACATTCTTCTTGGTGTACACAATTCATGCAGCACCATTCGTCTGATAATATACTCATTGTTATTCGTTTTAACTACTTTGTTACTATTGTTCTATCACCCCTTACTACTTTCATCTTAGGCTTCTTAAACTGTTTGTCGCACGATGTATAAGGAAGCCAATACGATCTATCTTCATAATAATCTAAGTCAATGGGAACAAGATGAAATAATTCGTGATCAAAGTCTAGTCCTATCAACATACATTCAATATCTATTTCTGGGTGCTTTTGGTGCCAGATAATGATTTCGCTATGCCGATAAGAGTAATGAATAAATTGATTGCGAGTCATGATTAAATCATTTTTTGTTTTTAATTGTTACCTTAGTTATTCCCATATTAATCTCCTTTCTCTTTAATCCGTTCTAATACATCTCTGTTGGCTTCAAGTATTTCATCGAAAGAAGGGATAGGCATCCATCCGACAACATCATATACATATCCAAATCCATATATAAGCCAGCTCTTGTTTCTTAAATTGCAACAAGATTCACAGATTGACCCATTATTACGGACAACTAAAACACGTTGTTTTTCTTCCGGCAATCGTTCTTTCACGCTTATCCACGGTGATTGCTTCGACTGCCATTCTGCACCACACTGAAAATCCTCCATACAATTATCATGTCTGGAAACATAGTTATCTGCGTCCACTTCTTTTAGAACGTCTTTTCTGAATTTCGTTTTATGAGTAGCATAATCATACGCTGCTTCTTCTAATGTCTGTTTCATATTATGGTTTATTAGATTAATATTTCTTCCCGTGCATTTTTTCACGGAGTTCGTTATACTTCATTTTCTGCTCGATGTGCCACATAAGGTCAATACTAAGATATTTAGCAAGTCCAAAGATTTCAAGCAGAAGCATTTCTGGTACGACACACGAGCGTATAAAGACTTCATTATTTGAAGTAATAAACTTTATGATATGGAATATTGATTCTGTAAATGATTTATTACAGTAGGTCGCAGAATATTCTGATATTGTTTCCTCGTCGAATGCATCCTCGTCTAAGTCAATTCCTAGAAGTCCATATAAATCAAGCAGGCGTATGCAGGCATCGGCAAGCTCTTCGGCAACTGTACCTTTAATGCAGTAGTCATATACCTGCTTTAAGTTATTCTTTGGATATGATATACCGCAGTTAAATTGCTCTATAAGAGGCTGTTTCCCTTTTCTATCCGCTTCCACAGCCTCCATTAGCTCCGATATTACTAGGCAAAGACAATGTTCATTGCTCAACTCCTGATCGTGAAATCCATGCTCACAAGCGTTTTTGTAGGACTTATCTCTTAATTCGTTTAAATTCATTTCTATTTTATATTGATAAAAGGGCACGATTTCCAAGAGAAGTATAAATTGTCACATTTAAAACTTTATCGTCAAAAATGGAGAACGTGCCCATATTATTATTACTTTTGTTATGTCACATTTAAATATTAATTTATCGTTATGAAATTAACAGAAGAACAAAAATTAAAACTTCAGCAAAACCTAAAAGGAAAAGGAATTTGCTCTAACTGTGGATTTGCTGGCGGCATAGAGCCTCTAAATGCACAATTTCAACTGCAATCCCCTGTAATTAACAATGGAGTGATTGATCTCAATTCACCAGTTAATTCATGGCCTGTTATTGCCGTTAGATGCCCTAAATGCGGATTAATTTCGCTTTTTGACGCTAACTTCCTTGACATTTAACCATTGTAGTACTCGCAATGGTTGCAATCTTTTGGACTGCCGTACTTGTTTTAAACTTGTACGGCTTTTTTCTATATTCTTCATTTCTATTTTGATTTGAATTAAACTTCTTATTCGCAAAGTCCATGATAAAGGCTCATGCAACTATATCCGCCTTCTGGTTCAAACATATCATCCATACCTACATCGTTACGGTTTACATACTCGAAAACTTCCTGTACTGTTGGATAAGTCCTATTCTTGCAGAAGCGATTGGGGATGTAACCGGGTGAGAAGAAAGACGAACCTTTTGGAGTTTCTTCTTTCATCCTTTGCTCTGCATCTATCAAGCGGTTACGCCCGAACTCTTCTTGTGAAATGAGTTTGACTTCCTGCTTTCGACACATAATACAAGGATAGCAACCAACACGGGAAAATCCACGAGAATACAAAGGATTTGGCTTTTGTCCGGCAGATAAGATATGATTTATTACTTCTTGTGCCGACCACTGAAAAATCGGACGGGAAACGCTTGCATCATAGTGTTCACACCATTTAAGTACATCTTTTCTACGATAATCCTGCTTCCATACTTCAACAATCTTTCCTTTGCGATTCTTTTTAATGCGTTCGTAATACTCCCCAAAGTAATTGCATTCATAGGGAAGTTTAGCACGCTCTTCACTTTCCTTTGCCCGGATGCCTTGTATAATCACGCAAGGTTCAGTAAGTGAGAGAATGTAATCAATCATCGGTTTAATTTTCAATTCTGAAGTACAAAACCTTCTTTGGGAAGACGGGAACCGGGAGCGCTTGATAGACATATCTACAAAATCAGTATATTTCTTGCTTCTCAAAACTACTAATTTAACATCAAGCTGTTTGCACACGTCACTAATATGTTGATAGGTTTCGGGATGCTCCCAACCAGTATCACAGAAAACAGCTTCTATTTTATCGGCTCCGTATTTATTGGCAGCTTGGATCAAGCAAGCTTGTGAATCCTTTCCGCCAGAAAAACTTACTATTATCTTCATTTGATTCCTTTCTAAATTTATTTAAATTACACAAATAGCGATTGCTGGATACGTGATAACACAAATTTATTCGCATCAGCAAAGAACTTTTTTTTAATCTCAAATCCGTATGCCCTGCGTCCCAACTGGGCAGCAGCTAATAAGGTAGAACCGCTTCCGGCACATGGATCAATAACGACATCACCTTTGTCGGTGAATATCTCTATCAGCCTACGAAGCAAAGGAACCGGTTTTTGCGTGCTATGAACCTTCGGAGTTTCATTGTCCACCACCCAATCAAAGCAATTGAAGATCATCCGACCATCGTTGTTAAACTTTGGAAGTTTATCGCGGTAAAGCAACAATCCATATTCACAATTGCCGACTATCTTCATATTGGCTTTCAAGACTTGCGCTGAAAAGTTCTTTCTAAATACAAGATTGATGTAATTATTCAGCCCATATCTTTTACCCAGTTCAATATACCGGAACTGGTCTTCAAATTCACAAAATATTATCATGCAAGGCGCCTTGCCTTTTTCCTTGGGTTCCTTTACAAGCATCTGGGAGCAGAAGTGCATAAACTCGGCAGGGCGAAAATCTTTATCGGTATCAAAGAATTCTTTACCCGCTTTATCGCTTTCTCCATTCTTATTATCACCATCCACATACCATGAAGGGTTAGAAGCATAAGCACTATTGCCTAAATTATAAGGGACATCGGCTATAATTAACTGGGCTTTTGGGATTCCATAAGAACGGAAATTTTGGAAATGGTCATTGAATAACTTAGGTTTTATATTTTTATCCATTTTAATCCTCCTGATGTTTTACTCCTGCCATTTAATACTTGAGATATAGCCCCTTTACATAAACCTTTTGATTTTTCTGCTAATCTTACAGATTCAAAAACCTCGCCTGTGTTAACACATTTTACCATTGTATAAGAATGTCTCTTTTGATGTAATTCCCTATATGCATGTTTTAAATTATCACTTCGGCTACACCACTCTAAATTATCAACATGGTTATTGCATTTATTACCATCTTTATGATTAACTTGTTCAAGGTTTAAAGGGTTATTTATAAAGGTTTTTGCAACAAGTCTATGAACTGTGAAAGCCTTAGTTTTATTCCCTATTCTTAGCCAAACGATACAATATCCATTATTTTGAATACCGTATTTAATAATTCTTCCTTTATGTATACATGTATGTCCATTTTTACAATATCTTTTTCTATCAACAGATTTTATTCTACCAAAAGAAGATGCTTGGTATGAATAGTCTGTTTCAGGAATAATTTTCCAAACTTCTTGGAAATGATCATTATATAGTTCTATTTCTTTCATTTCTATTCTGTTTTACTCTATTTGACTTCTACTTTAAACGGAAGAGGATAACCGCCAATCAAACGATTGTAGACATCTTCCCAGCAGTACGGCATATTGGCATTATTTGCCAATTCCTTTGCTATCTCTTGTAACCTTTCTTTGCTCATTACTATTCTGTTATACGCAAATCCTTGATAATCATTCAAGAACTTGCAAGGTTAATTAATTGTATCCATTAAGTAGTCTGATATTGCGTAGACTACCAGATAAAATAAGATGTTAACTCCTAGGAGAAGGAGGATGTTTAGCAACACTCTCATAACTAATCCAGCTCCTCACTACTTTTGAAAATATGAGCGAACGTACTTTTTTCGTCTGATAGATTGAGACCAAGTTGTGACGGAAAACGCTTGATGTAATTATAAAATTCAAACATCTTTTTGTCATCATCTCCGCACCGGTCTACCAATAGACGGATGAAAGCTAGAAGACAATCGGAGTCGTTGCCGAAATTTTCCTGAGTGGAGAACTGGGTTTTGTCAACATCTTGTTTTAATTTACGGATAGCGGCTATTGCAGTGTTGAAATTACGTTTTGCATCGTAACGCAGTTCATTGCCTTGTTTACCCATTTCACTTCTCAAGTCATAGAGAAGGGTTTCTACAACATCTGTCAACACATAGGTTAAGTTGAGTGTTGTATTAAGATTTGTTGTTCCTACTAACATGATTTATTATACATTTATCGATTCCATTTATACGCCATGACTTATGAAATGGCTGCTTTACTTTTGTATATAACCGGCACCGTTTGCATATTGGTTTCAGATGCCTTCCGTCGTAATGAATACCGTTACAGATTACCGGATAACCTTGGAGTATCATCTATTCGGGTATTAGCATTGTCATTTAGTAGGTAGATCACAAGCATAGATTGTGTGAGCCTGTTAAGTACCACTTCTTTTTCTGTTAATTTTTTAATTGTTTTCATTGCTCTTATATTTTTATTTATTGATAAGCATTGACTTAGTCTTAAATCCAGACATTGTATTGACTATTTTCCCATAAAGAAATAAAGCGTTGGAACAATCGATTTCAAGACTAGAATTAGATGATTTTACAATATCACTTCTTAAATCTTGATTAGCGATAAGGAATGCTTCTTTTTGACTTATAGAATCAAAAGTTAATTGAACTGCAATAATTACTCGACAAGGAGCATTTAATTTACTAGCAAAATCCATAGCCGACACTTCGTCATCAAAACTTTTTGGTTTATTGGGGCTATAAACTTTATAAATACATCCCTTAAAATAAGAACAGTTTTTTAAACGTTTAATGTTGCTTGATTTCATAACTTATATAATTTTTAATTTACAGGTATAAAGTTACTCATTTTGCTAATTGTAAACAAACGTTACTTTCCTGATTTATATGGCTTTATATTAAATTAACTTGCTGTAAATCAGCTATTTTCTTCTACTATTCCCTCTAAGGGGGATAAGGTTGAAACTTTTAAATCGGTCAACAAGTCGATCAGCAAAACGCTTTTTAAATTCTTCTGCATCAAGATTACTTGTTATGTGATACATCTTGCCAAATTGTTGGTAAATCTCATATCTTGCATATAAAAATTCATCTATCACACTATTTAGACTAGTGCCATAACTTTTCTGATTCTCCGTTTCCAGTCCTATATCGTTTAAGCAGATATTAAAAGGTTCCGGTTTAAACCCTTTCGATTGTCCTTCATTGAACGTATGTCGGTCGATATGACCATTCATCTTGTAATAGTTCATCATTTGAGTAACCGATAGATTCTCAAAAGTATTCGGGTTATGAGTCAATCGTAAATAATCAGAAAAAATCTGCATAAGCATCGTTTTACCAGTACCGGGTTCTCCGACAAGTAGCAGGTTTTTATGGATTTTGTAATCTTCATCTGGAAAAACTTGTTCTGCATACCGGCATCCATTGAAGTAGTAAAGCAGGAAAGACAACACTTTCGAGTTGTTTTCGTCTACTTCAAACTCTCTGAATTCACGCCCCATATAGTTATTCCCGATATACCTGATAAAATCACGATGGGCATAAAACTCATTGGGATTCGTCAAGTCATATTCAAAATCTTGAAGAATAGTCTTTCTGTGGCGCTCTATCAGATTCCCTATCTGCTCCTTTTTCAGCTTTGCTGCAAACGAATTTCTCTGTTGAACCTGTTGTAGTTGATCCGATAGTTCCTTTTCCTGAATTTCCATTTTTTGCCTTAGAAACGATTTCGTTATACTTCGAGTTAATATTAGCTACGCTAAAGTTATCCAGTAACCAACTATCCTTGACGGAAGTGAGGAACACTTGGAGAGCGTACAACACAGAGGCATCATCAACGGGCATCTGTCTTTGTTCCCGTGAAAATGTTAGCTTACGAAGCAACTGGGACATATTGCCAGCATCTTTGGCAGTCCAGTAATATTCTTCGCCAAAAGTATTTCTGAAATGTTCTTCAAAAGCCTTTCGAGCGTTAGCATTTAGGATATTAGCCCGTTTAGGCTTTGCAGGATTGTCTTTAGCAATCTTTTCTTCAAGTTCCTTAATTCTGGCTAAAGCCTCATTCAAGGCATGATCTTTTTCAGAAATAGCTTTTTCTAAATCCTCAAACCCCTTGGGGGGTGTGGGGGGAATAATAATATTCTCTTTACTTTCCTTTACTTTACTTTGTGTGATTACTTCGGAGTTTATTGGCATTTCTTCCGAATTAATAGCTATTTCTTCCGAAGGAATTACAGTTTCTTCATCAGGAACAATAATAGAGAACTCTTCGACTCTACTTTTCCGCTTCGCTTGTCTGCATATAAAGTTGTACTGTTTCTGAATTCCTTTAGATGTTAAAATCTTCTCCTTATCATATAATTCTTTGGATAATAACCCTAGTGCCATACAGCATTTAATGACCTCAAGTATATACGACTCTTCAAACCCGGTTTGTTCCGATATAATGAAAGCCAACTCTTCATCCCACCTCACGTAGTACCCACTTTTGTAGATAAGACATAGCAGGAGAGCATATACAGTTATAGCCTTGCCACTCTGGTACTTGATTAGTTTCCTTATCTTTATGTCTTGAAAGAAATTTATATCAAAAGGAAAGTAGTCCAGCCCAACTTCTTTATTTCGAGCCATATTAAGTATTCATATATTAAAAACAGCGGCTTTCAAGTTTCTATACCTTTGATGTGGGATTAAGGTATGTACTCCAAGAAAGCCTGTTTAATATCTTGTTTATCATCAAATCCCACTAAGATGATTAATTATTTTTCACGGTGTAAAGCTAAACAAAAGTGACATAAAAACAATCACTTAATATCTATTATTTTTCCGTTATTAACTTTTTTTCTAATATCCAGTCTTATTTAGCCGTAAAGCTTCCTTTTCATAACTCAATAGAGTGCGTAATGCGTCTAACTGATGCGTTGCTGAAGCGTTAAGTCGATCTAGTCGATCAACTAAGAATGATTCGTTTTCTGCAATACTATCAAGTAGGGCATTTTGTACTTTTGCAGACAAACAGTTTTCCTGCGCTATCTTAATAATGGTGTTTTGTATTTCATCCGATTTTCTTTTGCGAAGCATTCTTTTAGCATCTGCAAGCATTTCACCGGTTCTTACTACATATACCATAGTAGCCGCAATCCTTTCCTGTATTTCTGTAGGGTTGTTTTGGCATGTGATATTCAAGAATCCACTTATTTCTTCCATTTCCTTTATGATAGGAAGTAGAGGACAATCATCTATCTTGCATTCTCCTGAAGCATTATTTTTAGGGCAGTATTTACAGTTTATTTCCATAATGATGTAATATTAATCTTTTGATGAAAATTCATATTTGATCTCTTTATCGTCAAGTATGTATTTCTTGAATAACTCATTTACATCTATTCCGTTATGTTCCAGATATAAGATGTATGTATAGAAAAGAGCAGCTGCACTTCCTTCTGTCAAATACATATTCGTTTGGGTAGCGCGTCCGGAACTTTGAGGATTTTCTACCGATAGCAGGTAGGCATCTTCTTCTGTATGCGCAACGGTAACAAGACGGTGATCTGAAAATTCGCACCGGACCATATCTGTGATTGCTACTTTTCTTGCAGATTCATTATCAAATCCAATGGTAATTTCACCAATGTTTTTATTTTCTTCCATAAGAGGTACTATGCTTTTATAGAGTCGTTAATGTATAATACCAACATTTCTCCTAATGGATGAAAACACTTAAGACCATTAAAAACAAGTCCTGCACTCATGCCGCTGTGACCTTGCTTGGAGAACAAAGACCGGCATATTTCAAATCTTTCCAGTTCTTTTTTAGAGGTATCATTCAATACTGCAACCAATTCTAACCAGCAGTCAAGTTCCATGCCATGATAGAGATCATTCAACCTGATAGGAACAATTTCATTCCATAATTCCAAATATCCTTCCGGAATAATGCCTATTGCACGTTTTCTGTAATCTTCGGTTAATTGCGGAATTTTAGCCTTAAACTCCGCTTCTTTACGGTCATACTCTTCGTGTATCTTACGGATATATTCATCGTGTTCCGCTTTTGACTTACCGGTCACTTTAACAAACACTTCATCGAGAGAATCAGTAGAATACAACGTTTTCTCGTTAAATTCACCATAACATGGTGCATTGTCCTGCAATTCTTGATATGCTTTATCAAGATTGATTCCTGGGTAAAATTCAATTTTCTTCATTGTTATATTAATATTATAAGTCAAATAGACTTGTTTGTACTAAAGTTCCTTTTTCTGTTTTTATTTCTCCGTGACATTCATAACGGAAACGAGAATTACCTTCTTTAAAATGAAACTTGTCTTTTTCACATCCCCAATAGTCGAATCTTAGCTTGTAAGCTGCAATCCGGCTACTTTGACTACCCATGTGAGCATCACCGATCTTATAACCGGGGTTGGCATATTGATTGAGTAACCATGCGTATAAAATTACAGGTTTTTGGCAGGGGTGAATCCGCTTTTCATTCAACTTTTTGTTTCCTTGCTGTATAATTGCCTTAGATAAATCCTTTCCGCAATAGGTTCCCTGAATCATGCCTCGCCACATGCAATATACAAGGTCAGTTCTGTTATTCATACTGCAGTATGCTATTTCACAATCGTATTGGTCAGTATCACCATTTAGCTTATCCCAAACAATGCGTCCACCAGTAAAGTCGTAATTAAAGTAGTTTACTCCCCATATTATCTGATTTCGGCTGACCCTTTTTACTTCATCGAAATATTCTGGAGGGGGAACTCGTGAATCCCAGTCTGATTTCGGATAAACGGATTGTTTAACATACAGTATATTACCATTACTTTGTTTTACAGTATTGGGCTTGATCGAAGGATTATCCGCTCCAATTCCGTATGGTGGATCATCTATGAACAAGTCAAAGAAGTTATCTGGGAATTTCTTTAAGAAATCCATTCGGTCTATATTATATACTTCGCTTATTGGCATGGCTATTCCTTCTTCTTTAATTCTTCAATAAGAGCATCAGCAAATATAACTGCGGCACGTGCAATATTAGTTTGAATTTGTCTTTGACCATGCTCTGCTCCCTCACATAAAACCTGATGATAGAAATCTTCATTTGACATTATTGCAGTAACTGTTTCCTTTGCTATTTCATAACGTTTCTGTTCCCAATCAATATTATCAGACATTTCTTGAAGTATTTCAACATCATCAAAACTTAATTCAATAGGATTACCGTAACTATCACACTTATCAAGTGTGACACGTGCGTAATCAGCAATATTGATAATTTCTCCAGTTTCTTTTACTCTTACTTTCATAACTATTCTTTAGTTTTAATATATCCGTTTTCAATACACCAGCAAAGCATCTCGTAGGCTGCGTCAATTAATGAATCTGATTTAAACTCTTTATAGTAATCAAATTCATCAGACATTGAATAGTATATAGACCATACATCACAATCATAAGTGGATATTGTAAGATAATAAGTATCTGTAACTATATTAATTTCTTTCGGCAGTAATTCTATTATGTCCTGAAAGGTATAAGTAGGGACTATTTCCCAAAATGTACTATCTCTTTTTTGATTAATTACATCTTCATATATTTCAAGTTCCCATTCTTCCTTTATATTGCCATAAAAACAGCAATAACACATACTTGCATCACTTGTGTCCAATCTAAGTTCCTGTAAATGTTTCATCTGTTCGACTGATAATACCTGTTTTGATTTCATAATTCATCCTCCAATTTTCACTGTTATTTGATTTTTAAAAATATCATTATCCTATCCCACAATAGTAGATAGCCCTCCCAATAGTCACTAAATCTAAAGTAGTACCAGCTCATTTGTATATACCATATTGGCAGGTAAACAAAAAATAAGGCTAACCATAAAGGGGTAAGCAACAATCTGATTATTAATCTAAGTTTAGCCATAATCAATCTCCTTTCTCTTTAATCCGTTCTAGTACATCTCTGTTGGCTTCAAGTATTTCATCGAAAGACGGAATTGGCATCCAACATATAACCTTAATATCATCTTTCTCGACACTTTTTCCTAAATATGATATATCACTATCAGTAGTCCATATACCATTTTCATACGTGAATACATCTATATACTTACGTGATTCAGCTTCTCTATCATCGTATTTATAGTAATATAAAAATCCGACTAAAACACGCTGACCTTTATCCGGTAATCGTTCCTCAATACTTATCCAAGGAGATTGCTTTGCCTGCCATTCTGCACCAAATTGAAAATCTTCCATACAATCAGATTTCCGACTAACATAGTTATCTGGATCAACCTCCTTTAAAACCTCTTTTCTAAACTTTGTTTTATTAGTAGCATAGTCGTATGCTGCTTCTTCTAATGTCTGTTTCATATTACTCTGTTTTACGATTTTCTCTTAATTTTTCTTCACTGACGGTAGTATTAGAAATTGTATTTGTATTATTGGGTTTGCAATACAAACACATTTGGGTAAAAGGTGAATATACCCTGCCACACTTCGGACAAATCCAACCTTGCTGCCCGAACACTCCGTTATACGGATTAACTGCGCTTGATTCTTGTTTCATAATTTGATATTTTAGTTATTTCTTATGGTTAAGTCGTTTAATAGCGTCCTTTTTGGAATATGCCATAACTTTCTGTCCTTTTATGGTAAACTCTCTTAACTCTTTAACTGATGACTTAACTTTATAGTTAGGATTAAAAGTCATTCCTTCTTTACGATTCACAGAGTATGGATCGTTACTTTGTGCTGCTGCGCACATAGCTGCTGTTGCCAGTAACATTTGCTTTAATTTGCTCATACCATTCTATTATTGCATTGTAAATAAATTGTCGTTCCATCAGTACTGATACAGCCTACTTCAAATTGCGTCCAAGAGTTATCCCAACATTTTGTCCCGGGTGGCACCTGTATGGAGATATAAATATCTTCGTTTCTATCGCATTGATCTAGTGCTTCTTCAAACTTTTCTAAGAATTCATCTAAGCTCATATTACCAATGTTATTTAGAGGTGGGGAGTAATAATTCTGCTATATCTTCTTTCATCAAGCCATGTTCGTCCAGCTTGGCTACGATTTGAGATGCAAATAGTAAATCATATCTTTGTTTCATCTCGTCACCAAACTTTTTAGCTAATTCCGTAATTTTTGCATTAGCATTATGATAGCCACAATTTGCATTAAATTGGCTTTTAATCCAATTTTCAATAGATATTTCTTTGTCAGAATAAGAGCTTTCTCTTATCATTCCTGTTGAAATAACGTCAGCGACAAGTGCTTGTATTTGCTCTCTAAGTGTATCTGATACTTGCTGCTTAACGACATTAGTAATCTCGTTTTCAATATGCGTAAGCATCATTTTTTTTATCTGTTGACAGACATCTATCTTGATTGAGTTTTTTAATTCTTCCTCAAACCCGTTAGAATCTTCGTCTAACCAAAACTCGTCAATTTCTACTGTAAATTTCATATTACTATTATTTATGTTGTTAATAAAATCGTTTTGTACACTATTTTTTTACTCTATATTACCTTGAATAATCAAGGATAATAGTTGTTATTTCAAATCGCATGATTCGCTTAGAACCACTTAAAATCGATAAAACAGTGACAACCATTTTCAGATTGTCACTGTGTCGATTGGCATCAACTTAATGTGTGGGACGAATCCCCTGACACTACTTTCCTACTTAGTTAGCTCCCATTCGACTAGCGTAATCAAAGTGCTCGACCTGATTACGGGAAGAACGAGAAACATTTAAGCTATTCGATAGCTCGATTTTCAACTTTTCGTTTTCAGCTTTTAACCGATAACACTCCGCTCTGTATTGAGAGCATTCTGTGAATGACTTTAACATTGCGAGGTATTGGCTTATTTCTACTTCAATCATTACTTTATAGTTTATATTATTATCTCATTATACTTCCATTTAGACGCTGTGTAGTTCTTATATAGTCATCCAGTAGTTCATGAAGGATGAAATCCGGATAGACGTTTACAACACCAAAACGGTCTATGTTTACCTTATTAACCGGATATCCCCTTTTCTTACATAGGCGTGTGGCATCATTGCCGAGTTTCGCAATGTCACTTACATAAATAGGAAGTTTATGCCTCTGTACGTATGCAGACATAGTGGAACATCCATAATTACCGATACACTTTGAAGACAATTTCTTCATCTCTTCTTCAAGTACGCTTAATCTTAGTTCTGTCGACTTAAGCCTTTTTTCTTGTTCGACATTGGTCTTGGCTAACTGAAATATCAGTTCCGCCTGACTCATTTCAACGGTTGAGTTCAAAATATTGTCCATTACTCTAAATTTTAATGTTCTGATTACTCGGTTATCTCTTTAATTGAAAGTTCAGGGAATCTATCACCTTTAGCGTGCATTGACATTACATACATATAGCAGAAATCAGCTGCCTGTTCGTATGTTTCGAACTTGAATGTTACGCTTGAACCTTTCTTAGAAACTTCGTATTTCATTGTTTTATATTTTAAAGTGTTAGTTATATCTTAATCACCTACGTAGCGTGAACCGAATCTACCAGTACTATTCACATTGTAATAAGCCGATGCAGGAATGTTCTTGTTATTGTAGCCTTCGTGCATTGTAGCCTTAGCAGCTTTGCTCATCGCTTCTTCTCTTTCTGCCAAGAATTTATCAGTTCTTTCCTTTACCGCTTCTACTGTGAAGTTAGCTTGGAGTTTTGCAAGTCTCCATGCTGACTTTAAACATTCACCAAAGGTCTTACCTTGCTTCTTACCTGAATACTTGTAGTTTCTGTGAGCGTTCTTGAATATTTCTGATAAATTGTAGCGTTTCATATATTTAGGAGTTAAATTGTTATTAGTTCTTTTATTTGACGTAAAGATACAGTATTTACTGTATATTACCAAACAAAATAACCATAATATACTATTTCTTTTGCATAAATTAATATAGTATATACTGTATACTTCATAAATAATCTGTATATTTGAAATCAAAAAGATAATTATGAGAATAAAGGAACTTTTAAAAGAGAAACATTACACACAACAAGAACTGGCAGATAAAATGAATGTAAGCCTATCTGCTGTTAGACAAATGGTTGCAGCAGAATCATTGACAACTGCTACACTTGAAAAGATCGCTACCGCCCTCAACGTTCCCATGTGGCAGCTATTCGCGTCCCCGGAAGAGGTGCAGCTTCCCTCAAACGCCCATTCTATCAAATGCCCACACTGCGGGAACGAGTTCCCGGTTAGTGTGAATGTTGAACTTAAAACCAAATAGTATGAAAGAGACCCTAATCGTATTAATGTTTATTGTACCACTCTTTGCAAATGCGCAAGAATATGGCAATTTGGCATCCAAAGATTCACTGAATATAAACACGGATTCTTTACAGTCTGTTGTTGATTCTATTATGGAAGTCAAATTAAAAAAAGAGCAAATAACAACTATTGGTGGAATACCTTTTGGAATTTCCAGAGAAAAAGCCCTACCTGTATTAAGAAACAAATATGGGACAGAAGATTATCTTTCCGACAATAAACACATAGTCTTTAAAAGCATAAAATATGCAGGTGTAGATTTTAACTCCGTATATTTCCTTTTTCAATCAGACGGTATTAATAGCTATTTTAATGCTTGCATATTTATCCTAAATGCAAAAACGAAAAAAGAAGCCATTGACAAACAAGAAGAGATGAGAAATCTTTTATCTAAAAAATACGATTTATCTTCTTTTAAGGATGACCATGGATTCGACTTATACGTTGGAGGTGTATCCCCATTATGGAACGGTCGTTGGAAATCGTTTTTAGAAGGGGGATATGAAGGGGCTGTCCATATAGACATTATAAATTATGACGAAGAATTAGCAAAAAATGCTGGATTTGAATATTCTGTCCGTATAATTTATGGCCCTTTCAATTATGTAAAAGAGGAATTTTGAGCCTGAATGTCTTAGAAATAACAGCCGAGATACTTTCTCTTATCGTTTCTGTTATTGCCTTATTTATAAGCTGTACCGCAATGTATAGATGAATATAAGGGATGCATTTGGCACCCCTTTATTTATATCAACTACCCAATATCCCTATATTTTAGATGGGAAGAACATTAGGATATTTCCGGTAATACAATTTAGTCAATGTGGATTTAAGGCTATTATAGTCTTTGATAAAACCTAAATCTATCCATTGGGCTATCTGTAATTCCAACTCATACAATTCACGAATTTTAGCTTCATCGCCAATTTTATTACGCATTTCTGATTCATGCTTACCGTAGACTATGATGTTTAGAGACTTGGCCAAGTCCTTGACTTTTTGTTTGAATAGGTCATCTGGCAAAATAGAACTGACCGCTTTACACATGGATGGGTATGCATCACCAGCAAGATTGCGGAATTTTATCATTTCATCATAGACAAATTTGAGAACATCATATTTAAAAGACGGATTTATCCACATTGCAAAATCAATAAAAAGTAGTGGATGCATCCAGGTACCCGCATTATCCCCCTTATTTGCCCTTGATTTATGATAGGGGTAATTACCCCTATCATAATTTTCTCTTTCCATTATAGTGTAAATGAACTCTTTAGTGGAAGCTAAGCCGAAGTAGTCATTAACTTCCTTCTTCATACCTTTCAATTGATTCCACTGTTTCAATAAATTTGTAGCATTGAAAAACGCATCTTTAGTTCTCTGAATTACTTTAAAATCACCCATTGGGCGAATCATAATTTGGTTCGTTTTCATAATAAAGTCTTTTCGTTCGAGGACGTACCGCACTTCTTCATGCGGAGATAAAAAGGCGAAAGCCATGCAGGGGGTTATGACCTACACAGCTTTCTATATCTTAATCCTCTGATTAATTCTAATTTTAATAAGTATAACCCAACGCATTGCAAATATAATAATAATTTTTAAAAGTGATTATACGATCAACAATCAACGTATTCTTTTAACTATTTTGTGATTTGATTCTCAAATGAAATTGTTAACTTTGCATTAGAATGCATATATTTGAATACGCATTCACATAAATAAGTAACCAAGAACCCTAAACAAAATGACAAAATTTGAACAACAAAGAATTATAGAAATAGTGCTTTATATCCTTAATAAAACTGGGGGTATGGACTATTATCATCTGTTCAAGATATTATATTTTGCCAATCAACGAAGTTTGGTTGACTGGGGACAACTGATGATAGCGGATAAATTTTGTGCTCTTCCCCATGGACCAGTACCAACAATCTTGTATAGTACAATACAGGGGCAAAAAAGTGTTCTTTCAAAAATGAAAGACGATGTTTATGTCGTAGATTACTATCTATTATCCAAACGTGAACCGGATATGGATTATCTTTCACAATATGATAAAGATACGTTAGATTTATGCATCTCCAAATACGGGAAAATGAGTTTTAAGGAGTTGGAAAGAACTTCTCATACAACTTGTTGGCAAAAAGCGAGAGACAAAAAGGGGAATCATGTTATTGATCCGGGGGATATTGCCCTTGACGGAGGAGCTAATGATGAACTTGTAAAATATATTAATGATTCAATAGCATTTGATGAAACCTTCGGAAATTAAGATAGGAGATGTATTTTACGTTACGATGAACAAGGCCAATGGAGTAGTACCAAAACCTGGAGATACCAGCCGTGATAAATTTTTTGTAGTACTTGGTTTTGATAACGATGGAAACGTTTATGGTGGTGTCATTTTTAACTCCTTTATTAATATGAATCTGCCACCTAATGTACAAGCAATGCAGCATCTTATAAAAGGGGAAAGTTATAAATTCCTTTCATATGACAGCTACATAGATTGCTCTTCAATTAAAATAGTGAAAAAGAACAAGCTTCTTAAAAGTACTAGTTTAGGCACATTGGATGAGGAAGATATTACCCTTGTTTGTGATAAGATAAAGAGTAATTCTCGAATCAATAAAGCCGAATTAAAAAGATTCGGACTAATTGATAAATAAAGCCAGACATTACATCTGGCTTTATTTATTCCAATGCAGTAATAAGGCAGATTAAAAGCTGAAAACAAAATGTCAAAGAACGATTTGCCGAATAGGAGTTGAGCCAATCAGCACAGGGTTTATTTTTCAAAATCAATTTGCGCAGACAATATTTCTAACAAAGCCTGCAATTGTCCAACGATGTAAGGCTTTATATCCTCACTACAATTACTTGTAAATGCAACAAGCTTTTCTGATAGATTATGCCATTCTTGCAACTCATTTGGTTTCATAGGTGTCAATCTTTAAAGTTTGTGAAACAGACATAACTACATGTTATTCAAATAATCAGTTACCACTTTAATGAAATCGTCAAGAGAACGACAGACAACATATTTATAGCCGTCAGCAGTTATCTTAGCTTCCCATTCTTTTTGAGATTCACGCTGAACTCCCTTTTTAGTCTTGGTTTCGATTAGCAGTGCTCCATAAAACCGGTTGCTTTTCAAGAGTATTAGGTCAGACACTCCTGGAAGCACTCCTTCGGCTTTTAACTTTGCTCCAGTAACAGCGTCTCTTCTTCCACCATTTGGAACGGAGAAAAGATTATGGCGCATGGATGGATATTGTAGTCGGAACCAATTGACCATCGAAACTTGTATCTTATGCTCTTCATCTTTGGGCTTTCTGCGAATATTGGTTCCACAATATTTAGCTTTCATTTCTTCGTATGTCATAATACCCTAGCAAGTTTAAAATCAAGCAACATCAATAACTCATTGAATTTCTCTTTATACCAAAGAGGCTGTGTTTCTTTTGGATTATTAGGGTTGACTTGGTTCTCACCATACGACCGACCGGATTCGGTTATTGATTTGAAATGCTTATCTTTGCCTTTTGATGATTTCCTTTTAATATCACATAAGATACCTTTCTGAATCGCTCTTTGATTAAACGCTTGTGCGCTGATGGATAAACCCGTTTCTTTGAGCAATTCAGTAGCGGATTTAAGTATCCCATGTGACAGAGTATAATCAGGTGTCGGAAGTCCAAGAGGTGCAGCTACTTTACTAATTAAAGACAATTTAGAAGAATCATTTAGATTAAGCACTTCACTTACGCCTTTTACCCATTCAAGGCCAACGCGGACTTTAGTTGTTAGTGATGGTTCACGTTTGGGTTTGTTCTGGTTTTCGATTACTTTCCGGACGCTTTGGTGGAACACTTGACGATAAACCTCAAACACAGGACGGACTTTTCTCGCGATGAAGAACTCCATGCAGGAAACTGTAAGTTTGTACTCATTTGTCGGTCTGCCGCCTTTTGGGTTTCCCCCATTTTTGGGGGAAACTTGATAATCAACACCTTCAATAAACTGACCACCATCTATCAACTCTCTAACGGCATGGTCTTTTCTTGGATAAACCAACATCCAAACTTCATCGAGATTGATTGGAAACTCATTGTCAGATTTTGACAGTTCAAGAACTGCGTTAAAATAACGCTTGATTTCGCTTTCGCTACTCTCTTTAGATAAGATTAAATTCGTTGCCATATATTTTAACTTTGGCTATTATTTATTTCTGGACGCTTCCAAAACTGGAAGGTTTGTTTCCGTTGGTATGTATATCACAGTTTTATCATTCAGATTGCTTTGCTGACGTACCCACAAATATTGAATATATGCAGGGGTAATACTTCCATTCTCAATTTTAATCGCTTCGGCAGCACCTTTGGCGCGTTCGATTTCTGCTTGAGCGTTCAGTTTTTCAGCTTCCAGATTAGCTTTAGCTTCTTCAATCTTTATTTTACGGTTTTGTTCAGCTTTAGCAAATTCTGCCTTTCCAGACATTTCTTGTTGCCAAACGTTATAATAAGGGATGGCAACAAAACATCCCGCAACAATTGCGGCAAATATGATAGCCGCCAGAATTCCAAATTTATTCATAATTTCTAATATTGGGTTTTATAGAGCCGCCCAAGGCTCATTTCTGTATTGTAGTTAATTTGTAGTAGATAGCTTATCACATAGAGAGGAACAAATAACACTCACCGTTCCTCTCTTTTAAACTAATCTTCAATTATCGCCCAATCTGGCAAATATTCTTCACTGTTAATCATCTCCATTTGTATCTGATTTATTGTTAGGGATTACTTTTGTTTTACCTCCAGTTTTATCAACGATAACCGGTTTGCCACCTACTGTAGTTTCGGTACATTGCCCTTCAGGGAACTTATCAATAAAGCGAACTACTTCTTTATCTTCTGTTATATTACTTCCCTCTTTGGCTTCAAAAGGGAATACGTCTACAATAGGGGTTTCAGCTACCATGCCGATCTGATAATCTGCCATGGTTCCTTTCATGCCCTCATCCAGCTTTTTCACAGCATCACGCAAGTCGGCAGCTTGTACCAATACTTGAGTGGAAGTCTTTTTCTCAGCACCGCTTTTTTCATCGAGGGTGATAAATACTAATTTGCATTTAAACCAACGGTCTGCTGATTCCTCTTCACTGGGAAATAGCTCGCTGTAATTGGCACGTTTAATGTCTGATACTGTAAATTCTCCTGTTATAAATGGAGTCATCTCCTCGATAATACGTGCTTCTGCTTCTGTAAAGCTGAGTGCATCTACCAGATAAGGTTCTGTTATTTTTTTCTGCATTCCGTTTTCCATTACTTTCTCGTAACGGATTTTACATTCAAACCATGTGTGCATTCCCATAATTATTTATCTTTTTTAGGTTCGTCAATATATTTATCCGCAAAACGGTCAAGCACCTTGATATACTTGTCCGGAAGCTTCTTTGCCGTATCATTGACCCTGATATAGTCAATCGTACCACCGATACCATAGATATAAAGCAGCTCCTTGGTCGTCGGAATAAAAATACTCGCCATCACTGCTATTACACCACAGACAACAAAGCGCTTTAACCATTTGAAGAATGTGAGTGCGTCGTTCTTATCCTCGATTACATCATCTCCTGATATCAACAAAACAAACAGCATGACTAAGACAATTACCAAAGCTACAATCCATACGAGTGTCAATACAGTGGACAGGTTACCAATTACGGTCATCCAATAAATTCCATTCATAATGTAAAAAATTAAATTATTAATACTTTCGTCATATATATTTCTTTCTATTCTATTTTGTACCAATCCTTGAATTTTCTTCAAGGATTGGCAAAGATTTATTGCTAAATTTATCTCCCAAACACTTCTTTAAACTTACGATCTAAAGCATCCAATATTCGCATCCTCACAGCAGGATCAGCGGAAAGATTATCAATTGAGTAAATCCTTGAAATCAATTTATCACGAGAACCACAGAAACAACCACATGTATAAAACGGAGCAACATTGGGATAATTATGTTTGTACCATAAGTGATTTGTACCCTTGATAGCCACATAGGTCTCTGTGATTATAAACTCCTCATTGGATGATGTATACCCCGGAGTGTTGGGATTACCCGCGGCACTACTGCGGACAGCCCAGTCGCTATCTTTCGACAACTCGACAAGGGTGTCAGCCGGAG
>OLNO01000016.1_pt1 | contig 158489 bp, 113 predicted proteins | sample 1672861 | NCBI WGS metagenome assembly OLNO01 (sample SAMEA3136731, study PRJEB25190) | human gut metagenome | reverse complement strand
CCCGCCCGCCACGTTACCGAAGGCAAGGGCGAAGTAGCGCCGTTGCCGCAATTCATAATGGACCTCCCGGCAGAACATGCGGCCGATGTCTCCGTCGATTCCACGGGAATGAAGGTACGAGAGCAGCGCATGGTGCTGCAACGGTACGACGAGCACGTCCTTCATGTCGGCTTCGACGGGTCGGGGCGTTGTCCCCGGAATCCGCACCCTTTGTATCGGGATAGCGTTCTCGTGCTTCCCTATATAGGCAAGCACTTCGCTCACGCTGTCCGTCTGGTAAAGGTGTTTGCCCAGTTCCACAAGGTCTCCGCCCGTCGCTGCGCCAAAGTCATACCATTCGTTGAGCCGGTCATTGACCTTGAACGACGGGGTACGCTCATTGCGTAGCGGCGACAAATACCAGTATTGTTTCGATGTTACACTCTGGGGGTGGTAGCCGAGACTGGCAAGATAGTCCACGATACGCAGTTGTTTTGCTTCCGCTATGGTCATGTCATTTTCTTTTCACTTGTTTTCAAAAAACGGTTTACTTTGGTTTTTCTCCTATATATACCCGGACCAAAGTAAACTAAATTATTTTTCACCTTCTGCGTCCTCGCATTCTTCGTCGAAAAGCAAGGCTTCGGTCGGGGTCACATCGTAATAAAAGAGCTTGTCCCGTTTGACGATCAGCTTCAGGTTTTCCGTCAGGTACTGCAGCAGTTTTATCATGACGCTGCGTCCCCGTTTGAACCCGATAGCCTCATAGGAAGCCATGAGAGCCTGCAGTACGTTCTCGAAACCTTTGATGGGCCTGTCCCCGAAAGCGGCGGAAAGCGCCTCCCGGTGCTGCTCGATGGACAAATCCATGAAGCTGCTCCGGGCCTTCGGTCTCACGCTGCCATCAAACGAATAGTTATCCACCATGACCGGCAATCCTTCGTCATCAACGGAAAAAGCAAACGGTTTGAACTCCTTCTCGCGGATATGCAGCGCATGAACTTCACTGATAACGGGATTCTCCGCACTCTTGGTGATGACCAGCACCGTTTCCGCCTTATTGCTCATTTCCGTGCCGATATGCCCGCGCACATTGTTGTCGCCTTTATTCAGGTGCAGCACACAATGGATATGCAGGTCGTATTTCGACGACCATTCCATCATCTTGTTGATAACCTCCACCGATTCGCTGGTGCTGTTGATGTCGAGCATCAGGTCGCGGATGCCGTCAATGATGACCAGCCCGTACCCTTTGTTCTGTCGCAGAGCGTAGTCGATGACCTCAATACGCACGGCCGGCGTGTATTCCCGCAGGCAAATGAAATCGAGATTCTCGTTGTCGGTTGTGGTGGGCAGTCCCGCCAGGCGGAGAATACGTTCCAACACGTTATGGCAATGGAAACGGCTCTGTTCGGTGTCCACGTACAAGATCCTGCGCTTGCCTTCGGGCAGATGCGCCCGGTAGTTCAAAACCTGCCGGCCCGCCAGTGACGCAGCGACAATAGCAGAGACATTAAACGTCTTTTTCGCCTTCGCCTTACCCGTCGAAGCGCTAAAATTGCCGAGCGTCGCTATGGTGGAGTTGTCGATCCATATAATCTGGGGCGGAGTCACGTAGGTGTCCGTGGCCTTTATCTGCGATGCCGTGAGAATATCCGACAGGCGATTCTCGTCCAGTTCCGCCCACGAGTTACGGTCAGTTCTTTTTTCGTTTTCCATAGCGCTTCTGGTTAAAGAACGGTTGGGTTGCGGATACTTCCGTCGCCATACGCATGGCATCGTCCACCGTAGGTTCGTAGTTTTGCAAGAGCCATGCGTCCAGCTCTTCCTTCGCGAAGTAAAGCATCTTGCCGCGAGGTTTGTAGTGCGGGATTTCCTTGTTCGATGTGAGTTTGTACAACATACTTTCGGACACGCCGATATACATGCACGCCTCTTGAAAAGTGAAGACTTTCTTGGTCGTGTAAATGGTATTTTCCAGTAAAGCCACACGCTCCAACAGACCTTCCACCGGTTCCAACTTCTTGAGAACCGCTTCTATGGCGGTCAGCCGTTCGCTTAACCGCTCCATGAATGTTGTTCTGTTTTGCATAAAATACATGTTAAAATTAGACAATGGAGAGTTACCTCCGTTATGCAGCGCGCTAACGGAGGTCAAAGTTATGTGATGTGAACCGGACAGCCGGAAATTCCGGCATGATACTATGCACGTATCACGGCAACTATCACTGTTTTATCTTTCACATACTTGGCTTTTTGGCACTTCGTGTCATATTTTCAGCCGACTGATGGCTTTTCGTATGCCGAGGTTTGCCGATGTAATGTTGTTCCTCGCCGCAGAGAGGGCAGACGAGAGGCTTGAAGCGGTAACATATCTTGTGCCGTCTTTGGACAACAGGAACCGCCCCTTGTCGAGAACCGACTGCCAGTGAGGTAGGATAAAGGTGTTTTCGAGCAACGCATCGAACAGAACCGCCACATGGCGGATATTGTTCACACGTATACAGAAATTCTCCTTGCAGGCAAAAAGCGCTTCCATGTCCTCGATGCGGAGAGTGGAAACGCAAAACAGATGATAAGCGTTGGCGCAAGCCACAATACCTGTCATCTGTTCACGGGAAAAATTGCAACCAAAGGAGAGAGGTGGAGCGTTTCTGGAATCTTCTATACGTGAAGAGTCGAACCATACTCCGGCAATGTCGTACTTTTGTTTCAAGGCCATGCACTCCTCGAAAGAAAATGTTTCTGCGGTAAAGAGGCTTTTGACGAGACTTGTACAATCGAGCAACAGCCCTCTGATGATATGAATGTTCATTTCATGGCAATTCCTGCAAACCGCACTGTTGCAGTCGATGTACCGGTGGCTGTTTATAAAGTCATCCACGTAGCGGCCATATCGTTTGCCGCCTGTCATGACGTCTTGAAGATAAAGCTCCCTTGCTTCGGAGAGCAACTCGTAAAATTCTTCCGCTACATCCTGTTCCGTAGCGAAGTGGTGCAGATGTGGTCTCCCTTCAAAAAAAGAGAGGACCTGTTGTTTTGTCCTTTCATGTCGAATTGTTTTTTATGGGTTTATACTTATTATAATAGTGGCATTACTTCGACCATTTGAAATATCGGAGAAAAGCCGGAAATATTTACCTTAAATTGAATTTGACATGTATGACTACATCAGTCGAATAGGCCGTTAACCAAATTGACTGCTTCGTCTTTTTTCTGGTTGATGATTTTGGCGTACACCTGTGTCATTCTCACGGAGGTATGGCCAAGCAGCTTCGATACGGTATAGAGATCCGCACCGAGCGTCAGCATCATGGTCGCGAATGTATGCCGGGCGGTGTGAAAAGTAAAACGCTTGGTGATTCCGGCCGCTTCGGCCCACGGTCTGAGATACTGATTGATATTTGAAGGCAGGTTGAACACAGGATCGTCTGCAGCCTTGTCCTCACGCTCCGGCATCCATTTCAACGCCTCGTTGGAGAGTGGCAGGTAAATCGGTTCTTTGGTCTTCTGCATAGCTACCGCCAGACGGTATTGGCCGTTATCGACAAAGACATTCTTCCATTTCAGGCCGACAATATCGCTGATACGCAGTCCGCAGAAGCAGGAGAACAGATAGGCATTTTTTACCCTCCCTTCCTGCATCGGAGTGGCAATCAATGCCCGTACCTCTTCGATGGTCATATAGGACCGCACGCTTTCCGGCATTTTGGGCTTCTCCGACTTTTCCATCTCGTTAAACGGATTTCTCAACAACCGTTTAGCCCGAACGGCAGCATTCAGGGCGCCATTGAATATCTGATAATAGGTGTTGCGTGTAGAAGCTGCTATCGGCTTTCCTTTAGGGCGGAAGGTTGTCAGCATGTAGTCGATATAGCCTTGGCAAAAAGCGAGGTCAACCCGATCCAATATAAATCTTTCCCCTGCATATTCTTTCAGGATATGGGTAACGGCTTTGATTTGACCGATGCCCTTCTTGTCGCGTTTCTCTTGGTACTCCAGATAGGTTTGCATCCAGTCCAGCAGATAAATCTTATCCGTATGGTTCACGATACCGGCTTCACCACTGGTCAGCTCGATAATACGTTTCGACTTGATGGCATTTGCGGCAGCCATTGTTATTTCATTTTGCCGACGGGTATTGCTGTCCGTTCCCGGAATAAGATACAGCTTCAGGTACTCGTATGTCCGTTTGCCGTTGCGGTATATATCCAGATACAGACTTTTGCTGCCATCGGACAAATCCTTCATCCGAAGACGGATTGGTTCTTTTACTTTTTTAGGCTTCTTTATTCGTGGCATAATCGTATTCTTTCATTCGTTATTTTTCGTATGCAAATGTACGAATTAAAACTGAAATCAAGAAACAAACAAGGAACAAAAATGTACCCAAAAAGAACCGATTAACAGAAAATAATGAAAACAACTGAAAGAAAGAGCGTCTTTATAAAACACTGATATAAAGCTAATTTATCTATACTTGTTTGGATTTTCTTTTCATCTTTAATATACCTGTTTATTTATTGGTAATGAAAATTCGATACACAATTTAGAGAAACGACAACCATGATAGAAACCGAACTTTGCACTTTCACACTCGAAGCCTGCCAAATAGCCGCCGATATGGGTATCACCCGTGTAGAACTGTGTGCATCCCCTTATGAGGGAGGCACTACCCCATCGGCCGCATTCATTCGCATGGCTCGTCGAATTCCTCATTTGAAATTGAGTGTAATGATTCGTCCCCGTGGCGGAGACTTCCTCTACTCTGACAAAGAATTTCACCAAATGCTCGAAGAAATTAGTTTTGCCCATGACTGCGGAGCAGATTGTGTGGTAGCGGGAATACTCACTTCCAACGGACGAGTAGACGAAATCCGCACAGCAAAATTGATCGCCGCAGCCAAAGAAATGGAATTTACATTCCACCGGGCTTTCGACATGACCTACGATACCAACGAAGCCCTCGAAGCCCTCGTGAGAGTCGGTTGCTGTCGGGTACTCACTTCGGGAGGACGTAACACAGCACCGGAAGGAATCAAGAACATTCATTCGTTAGTCAAAGCCTCCGCAGGACGAATAGCCGTAATGGCAGGAAGCGGAGTGAATGCATCGAACGTCAAACTGCTTGCCGACACCGGAGTGGATGCCATACATTTCAGTGCTCGAAACTTAACAGAAAGCCGTATGACCTATAAAAATCCGTCGATCTCAATGGGCGGAGTACAGGGGATTCCCGAATATACATCAATCGGAATCGACCCAACCATGATTCGTAATATTCTGAACCAACTAATCTAAAAACGACTCTCACATGAGAAAAGAAGCTCCATTTTTTCTACTGCTTGCCGGGTTGATTTGCTCACTCTCAACCTGTACCTCTGGTATCTCAACCGATTATAAACAACAACTCGAAACCGTTTTAAACCAGTCGTCTCGTGCAGACAGCCTAAGATTACTATTACACAAAACACCACACGATGAACAAGAGGCGATGGCTTACCTGATAGCTTGGATGCCACAGGGAGACCGTGACACGATGAATCTCGACCTTTTAAAAGAAAACGTGGCATACGCCTGTCGGGTTCGGTCCGAATTTTCATGGACAAAAGCATTACCCGACTCTATCTTCCTCAACGAAGTTTTGCCCTATGCCGTGGTAGATGAAACTCGGGACTCGTGGAGACAAGATTTTTATAATCGTTTCGCTCCTCGTATAGCCAAATGTGCAGACATACGAGCGGCCATCGACACAATAAACCGAATTATCCCCGAAGTGGTCGGAGTGGAATACAACACGCTTCGGGAAAAGACCAACCAAAGTCCTGCTGAATCGATAAGGCAAGGAATGGCTTCCTGTACCGGTCTATCCATTCTTTTGGTCGACGCATTTCGCTCCGTAGGTATTCCGGCACGTTTTGCAGGGACTGCCGCTTGGCACGACAATCGAGGTAACCACAGTTGGACCGAAGTTTGGATAAATGGAGCATGGTTCTCCACAGAATATTATCAACCTCCTGCACTCGACAAGGCTTGGTTTATGGCCGATGCCGGAAAATCAGTATCGGGAGACCACACACACGGAATTTATGCCGTATCATTCCGACCTGCGGGAGACTGGTTTCCAATGGCGTGGAACGAAAATGCACGTAGTATTCATGGTATCGATGTATCGCAACGTTATCGAGATATATACTCCGAATCGATTCAAACCCTTACAAAACAAGGAACCCATACGAACGTAACTTTTATGATGTTCCGAGATAAACGGCATAACTCCAATTCCGGCGATCGAGTAGAAGCTAACGTCGATGTATTTTGCAATGGCGTACAAGTGGGTGGAGGCCGCACAGCCGGTCCTTTGCAGGATATGAACGATGCACTGAGTTTCTTATTGGAAAAAGGCCATACTTATACATTCGCCTACGAGAACAGCCGAGGTGAAAAAACAACGGTTGAAGTTTTAGTAGGTAACGACCCGGTAACGGTCAAAGGTTATATGCAATAATCTGACAGCGGATCAAACCTCCCGAAACTGAAAAAACGGCTCTGTAGAAAATCAGAAAGGATTGTGTTTTTATACATCTACCCCCTCCTCTCAGAAACTATCGTTTCTTCGGTCTCTCCCCTATATTTTACATTGCAAAACATAGGGGAGGAATTTAGAATGTTTTATATTATTGTATAGAAAACTCGTCGGATTGTAACGAAACAGGAAACGTTTCACCCTCCTCTGAGCACGAACATGCGATAGGGCCTATCCCATATATTTCCTTTTACAGCTTCTTCAATCGAGCAATCGTATCGATAGGATTATCCGAGTGGAAAACAAAACTGCCGGCAACCAATGCATCGGCTCCTGCCTCAACTAATTGCCGACCGGTATCCAAATTTACCCCGCCATCTATCTCTATAACCGCATGCGAATTTCTACGAGCGATCATCTCTTTCAAATCCCTCACCTTATCCAATATGCGAGGAATGAACTTCTGCCCGCCGAAGCCGGGGTTTACCGACATCAGCAAAACCAAATCGACATCTTCGATAATATCTTCCAACAAGGACACTGGTGTATGAGGATTCAATGAAACTCCGGCTTGCATACCTGCTGTATGTATCTGCTGAACAACCCGATGAAGATGTGTACATGCCTCATAATGAACCGTCATGATAGCTCCGCCCACACGCTTGACTTCTGGTATAAACTTTTGAGGCTCAACGATCATCAAATGCACATCAAGAGGTTTTTCACATCGCCGATTCACAAATTCCAACACCGGAAACCCGAAAGAAATATTCGGGACAAACACACCGTCCATCACATCGATATGCAACCAATCGGCAGCACTGGCATTTATCATATCTATCTCACTGTTCAGATTTCCAAAATCTGCCGACAACAACGATGGAGAAATTATCACACTCATATTTTTTACGTATAAACGATTTTTTCGGTATTATACAGACACTCCGTATTTCACACAAATATAATACAAGGCAAATACAGAATAGGTCTGTTGAGTTTCAACAAGTCTTAACTCTCGTCAAAGGTAATACAAATGAGAGCAAAAACAAATTTATTTAGCATTACAGATGGCTTCCATAATCACATTTTATACAAACGCAGAATTATTCGATATATCCTCGAAAAAAAATATTGAGAAACTATCTAATTTACTTTATAGAGCCTATCCATTTGCTTACGAACTTTTCCGCAGACAGATAGTTTATTCAACAAATAGTCCTGATTTTCAAGAGCCGATACAATATAAAGGCCTTCGCCTTTGGAATATTCATTAACTTCGTCAATCGCCTGAACCATTCCTTGTATATCGCCTTTCGGAATTTCTCGGGTGTATAATGTCACTCGCCTATCTCCTTTTAATAATTCATACGTAAAATTCTCACAAGGCAACTCTCTAAATTCATACCCTTCATCAAGCAGCAAGTTCGGGAAATAAAATATATCTTCCCAACTACATGCCAATAAATTATAGTCTTCTTTCTCATCGAACCATTTTTTTACCGCGATTCGCTTACCCTCTTTTACCGTTTTATATTCATGAATATAAAACGGATAAAATAAATTCCCACTAAGTAACATATACTCGTCTAACGTTGGTATCAGTTGACCTGCCCCCACTCCTATCGTGACATGATATTTCGTATAATTTTCCCTATAAAATTGAACATAAGGACCTAACTTCGCATCCGAATCGGGCACATTTCTCCACGGCGAGTCAGGAAAGTCTATTCTTATACCGAGGCATAAAAACAAAACTACGATAGAAACTATACCGTACTTTAAAACCGTTTTCCCTTTGACCCTCTCATATATCCACCTCATAGCATAGACGCTTATGAGAGAAACAAAAGGAATCAAATATAAATAATGTTTAGGCGCACACCCTGTATAACGAAACATAAAATGAATGAGAATAATAGGAATCAGCGCTATCCCCATAATTCCAAACTTCTTTTCCCGGAAAAGGACAACCAAACCCATAGGGACAAAAACAAAATTGAGAATCGTATAAAACGTAAATACCGCAAACTTTACTTGCGAAGCGAAACTGTGTGTTTCATTCATACCGTTATAACCGGTCAATGCGGTTAAAGGATTTGCCCGTAGTCCCCAATATCCAATCGTCACAAATAGAAGTATGAGAACAGCTAAAAATGCCGACCTCGTTATACTCTCTTTTACACTCTTCCTTTGAAATAAAAAAATAAAAAATACCACCGGATAAACCATCAAGATATCTATCCTATATAAAGGAGCGATTACCATCAACACCATTGCCACATAAAACTTTCCATCTAATAACCTGTTTAGAGCGCAAACAAAAAACACAGCCGCAAAAATCGCCGAATTGGGATACATCGAAATGGCAAAAGACTCTGGAATAAGAAACAGAGAAAGCAAAATAAATATTTTTCTAAAAAATGTAATCCGATAAACGAAATTCACACTTTCCACGATAAATAGAGCCCCACATATGGCAGACAGCAAACAATAGATTTGTTCACATGTTAAAAACGGAAATATATATTTGAATCCTACCACCGTATAGGTTACCAACGGTTGCATTTCATATAAATAAGAATATACTGGCGGGAATGTAAGTCCCTGATTATACATGATATTACACCCCGCAATAACATGCATACTATCTGATTCATAACATGTCAACGGGAAAATACCTATACATATCCATATAAAAAACAATACTAAAACAATAGGATAACCATTACGGAACACAAATTTCCAAAAAGAATCGAAGAAATATTTCCAATTACTATAAACCGACATAACTATACTATAAATTTAATAATTATAGCCCTATTCTATAATATTAAACAAATATATGAATCTCGTTATAATAATGGAAATTAAATAGTGTCAATTTTTTTACCACCACGGCTACTACAAGAAAAAATGAAGCGACAAAGCACTATTAAACAATATCTTATCCTAACACGAACTTTTCAAAGGAACGATAAAACGATCACCCGCCAGAAAATCGACACAATAAATAATATTTAAATACAATATTTTAGAATAAACAGTCTCTAAAATTCAAAAAAGTAGTATATCTTTGTTGTTATTAAAACTAATTTAGTTTTATCACAAGATCTTACTAATATTAAAACACATGAAAAAGAACCTTACGCTCTTCGTTTTTATAGTGATAGGAATTTTCTCCGTCACGGCCGCGGCTCCCAATTGGGGCGTAGCCGACACATTGGAACACTACGAAATAGGCCCCGGTATAGAGTACATCAAAATCAGATACGAATCGGTTCCCCTCACACTGTGGGCGACCACTATCGACATGACCAATCCTTACAATGTAATTGAACAAGTACAGTCGAACAACTCCGTTCCTGATTTAAAACGGGAATTGGTACAAGACATGTCAAAGCGGCTAACCACCCCGGGGCATAAAGTATGCGCGGCCTTCAATCATGACTTTTTCAGTTATGACGAAGGCGTCTGTATCGGACTAAACATTAGCAACGGTGTCATCTCTATGCCAGCAGGTAGCGGAAGATCTACATTTGCTATTACCCAAGATAAAACGGCATCGGTCTTTTTTCCCGTTCCAGAATGCAAAGCAATTTCGGCATCGGGTGACGAAGTGACAATCGACCATTTCAACTGGGGCGCAGAAACAATCCGCAACGGAGATTGCGTCCTGTTCACAAATATGAACTCGCTCAATCTGGATGCCGAGGGAAGATACATAAAAATACGCCCCCGATCCAATTGGATCGTGAATGGAACTCCCACGGTATGCGATGTACTCGAAGTCTCGGATTTACCCCTACAAACTTCCGACACCGATTTTGTTCTATATCTCCGTAATACAAAACTGAATTCACTCCCCGATATAAAAGTGGGCGAAGAAATAACCATCTCGCAAAAATTAGTTGCCGGAAAATTCGGAACACCACCAGACAATATCTTACAAGCATTCCACGGATACCCCAGCATAGCCTATGAAGGAAAACTCCACGACGGAGAATATAATGACTTTGAAAACGGACGGGAATATGAAACTTCTTGTCGCACAATGGCAGGCATGTCACAAGATGGAAAAACCGTCTATTTCGTAGCTACGGAATTATCGGAAAATAGTGCCGGTATCAACTGTATCGACATCGCTAATTGGATGTTGGCTCATGGAGTCTGGAATGTAGTCAATTTCGATAGCGGTGGCTCCACTGCCATTGTCGTCGACCACACCATGCTGAACCTTCCGGGAAGAGGATCTTTACGCCCAGTTATGGACGGAGTTCTTCTTGTTTCAACTGCTCCCGAAGACAATGGCGTGGCCCATTATTCATTCTCAAAAACACAATTAAATGTACCGATAATTTCCCTTGCATCCCTCACATTAATTTCTCAAAATAAATACAAAGATGTGATCGAACGCAACGTAGAAGTAGAAGGTTTCGCATTCCGATGTGAACCGGCCGAATTGGGTTGGGTGGACAAAGAAGCTGTTTTCCACGCCGGAGAAACGGTCATGTCTGGCAAAATTATAGCCGAGAAAAACGGAATCACGGCCGAACTTTCCATTTCGACCCGGCCGGTACAAGACATACATATAGCAGCCGATGAAATTCTCATAGACAGTATACGTCCCTACCGAATCAATTTAGAAGGAAACATCAACGGTCAAGTATATACGCTCGACCCGGCCGCTTTCGCATGGACCTCGTCCAATCCATCTTGTTGCCGTATAGAAAACGGTATCTTAAAAGGAATAGGAAACGGAGAAACGTCGCTCGTCGGGACACTCGACACAATTACCGTCGGCTTAAAGGTTACCGTCGAAGTAACTCCGGAGACTCTTGTACACGAAAATTTCTCCGATCTATCAGACTTCCCACTATCCTCGACCGTATCTAACACGCTCTCAATTTCTCACGAAGAATTACCGACCGGCTGGCCAGATGGAGCCGTATTGCAGTTCGATCAAAAAACAGGAAGAAACCCTTATGTAGAAATGGGTAAAAGTTATCGTCTATATAGTTTACCCGACTCAATCTCCCTACAACTGAATTTGTCGAAAGAAGCACTGGCAGCCATCAAACATATCCGTTTCGATTTCACGCATAAAAACGGAAAGAGCTACTGGCAACCCGAATATATTCCATCGGACACGGGCGATCAAACTATCGTATGGGCTTTCTCCAAAAACGGTATAGCTTTTCCCACTGAGGATTTTCCTCTCACATTAGAAGCGATACGGTTCGTGCTAAATCCGGGTAGCCGTTCTGAAATCACGATTCCTCTGCGGGAACTCAAAGCCTACTATCCAGTCAAAGCAAGTTCCGCGATAAATAATGTATATACCGAAAATAACTTTGCATGGATCACTGCCGAAGGAGAACTTCGCCTCCACTATAATTTGCAACAAACCGGTAGTGCCGATATTTCTATTTGGACCACCACAGGACAACAAATTTCCGAATATATCTCCAACCGAGAACTTCCGGGAACTTATACCTATAATATCCCAGACCGATTCCTTTCTCCCGGAATATATATATTGACAATCCGAGCAAACGGAAAAAACCAAAGTCTAAAATTCAGGGTAAAATAAGATTGTTTTTTATCGATAAGGGATATTTCCAATGGAAATATCCCTTATCATTTATCTCTATGAAATAAAATTTTAATTCATAATAAATCTACTCACAAACGAGAAACAGGTTCAAAATCAATAATAAAGGGACTTTCCCCTTTAAACAATAAACCACAAGAGCAAATTTAGAACGGATTATTAGGCTCGGCAAAATCGTAAAATGTTCCATAATTACCACGACGAGGAGCCCCCGGCATATCCGGATAAAAATTAGGACATTCCTCCACCTTAGCCTTCAATTTAGCATAAATGGTCTTAATTTCGTTACTACACGTATCTATATCAATAGGATGCTCTTCCATAAAATCTGTTTTTGTATTATAGAACCGGCCATCCCAATAATATTTCCACTCAGTGGTGCGTGCAGCACGAGACGCATAAGGAGCCGCAGCCACAGGCCATAATGGATTATAGTGCATCAAAGAAATTTCCTTTTCAAGAGGTTTTTCTCCAACGATTTCCGGGAAAAGACTCACCCCATCTAAACCATATTCTTCTGGTACTGCTATACGCATGGCATCGGCAAAAGTCGGGAAAAAATCAGTAAAATCGACCAATCGCTGGCTTTCCCTCGGCTCTAATTTATCTCCCCAGCATATAATCAACGGGACAGAAGTACCTATACCCCTAGGGTCTCCTTTACCGCCTCGACGCAAAGTACCATCGGACATTTGTGAAACAATACGCGTAGAAGTCCCATTATCGGACGTAAAGATAAATATCGTATTTTCCCATTGTCCATTACGTTTCAACCGATCGATCATGCGCCCCACTTTCTTATCAAGATAAGCTACCATATCTTTGAAATTAGCCGTATCTTTCTGAAAACGACCTGCAAAATCCAAATCCCAACTCTCTGAATCGGGGGTAGGCGTGTGCGGCGTATGTACTAAGGGAGTAGAGTAATAAAGCAAAAATGGTTTATCTGAATCTTTCTGTTTATCCAAAAATTCAAAAGCGGCCGATTCGAAACCATCAGGGCCATAAATCGAATACTCATAATGACCGTGATTATCCATCATACAATTGGCATAACGATCTGTACCAGTCGGACCATTGAATTCTTTATATACTTCAAGTTGAAACAAACACCACTCGTCCCACCCCAACCGGGTCGGCATCTCACGTGAACGCCCCAACTGCCATTTACCAAACATACCAGTCGTATAACCAGCCTGCTGTGCCAACTGCGAGAAAGTAGGCTCATCGTCGTTCATATAGCCAAAACAAACATAATTTTTATCGTTATACAATCCAGTCATAAGCTGTACACGAGAAGGAGAACTAAGAGGTTGGGCATGCATATTCGGGAAAAACAACGACTTTTCAGCCAAAGAATCGATAATGTGTGTATCATACGACACACCACCCATACAGCCGAAACACTCGGCCCCGATATCATCTGCTAAAAACAAAACGATATTGGGACGTACCCCATTTTCAATCGAACCATTTTTGTCAGTACAACCACTACCGACAAGTGAAAGCATCGAAAGCCCTGTGATTTGAAGTTTTCTTGAATTGATCATAATAGTTTTGATATAAGATTAAGATTTCCACAAAGATAAAGTTTTTTTTACACTTCATCGTTTACACTAAAAATATCTTATCCTCATACACATCTATTTATCCCTCCCGAGATAATCGATAACAAAACCGGTGACGCTCGAAACAAATATCGAGAATTCCAAATCGTACAAACCGAGCAATATACTCTATCGCCAACCGATAAGAAATATGAGCCAACCGACTATATTTACTAACTGTTATTTCTTGATGTTCCGCCAAATAATCAAGTAACAATTGTTCTCGTTCGGTATATTTCACAAGAGTTCCCCGAGCGCTATTTTTCTGTCGCCACACAGCCAAATGCACAGGTGTTGCCAATATATTCTCATCGGCAATCCGCACATAAGCTAAATACTTCCCGGTTTCGTCCTGCACTTGCACGGGCTTTTGTTCGGCTTTCGGAATCTCTGCAACAAGCACCGTTTTGCCGTCCACTTCATACGTCTGCACACCTATTTCCACATTAGGCCGGCAATAAAGTTTGGCAGCAGCCTCTATCATATAAATCTCTTCTTCCGAACGCACCCCGGCTATTCGACCGTTATCCTTCACACCTATCAATAAACGTCCTCCGTCCGTATTGGAAAAAGCAGACAAGGAACGGGCTATTTTTCGAGCATCGGAAATCTCGAATTTAAAATCCTGCTGCTGGTGTTCTCCTTCTGCGATAAGTTGTTGTAAATACACCTTGTCGGAATTCGGTCTCATGGTTTACTCTATTTTTTCATTAACTGTTGCAACCGATAACGAAATCGTAGCCAAAATAGAAATCCGGCCGTAAACAGCCCCGCAGGAAATGCGACCCACACGCCTACGACACCTCCGCCCCATGTAAACCCACACAAATAGCCCACAGGCAAAGCAACTATAAAATACGAGAAAAAGGCAATCCACATCATGGGCTTGACATCGGTCGTTCCTCGCAAAGCATTGGCAAAAGTAATCTGCAAAGCATCTCCGAACTGATAAACAATCAGCGAAAATATCAACGAAGAAACAACTATCATAACTTCATGGTCTTCTGTAAAGCTATATATAATGGGAGTCCTCGCCAAATAGAAGAATAAACTGGCAACAATGGCAAGCGATAAAATAATTCCCATTCCCGAATTTACAGCTCTACGCAAATTGGGGAAATCCTTCTGCCCCATAAAATGGCTGACCCGCACAGCCAAAGCAGCACCCATACCATAATATACCATAAACCCGATAGTACTGACCGAAATCATTATCTGATGGGCCGCCAACGGAATGCTGCCCAGCCACCCTACCATAATAGCGCTCAACGAAAAAGCCGCAGTTTCCATACCCATTTGCAAAGCGATAGGCCACCCCAAAGCATTAAGTTGCATAAAATCATTACGATTGAATCGAGAGCGTAAAATCGCCTCCCTATATACTTTATACCGTCGCGCAACAGCAACGACCCCGATAAAGACCAACAGCATGACAATACGCGAGACCAATGTGCTCACACCCGCCCCGAACAAGCCCCATTCGGGGAATCCGAAACTTCCGTAAATCAACAAATAATTCCCGAAAATATTCAATGCGTTTCCACCCAATAAAATCCACATCGGTGTACGAGTATCGGTCAACCCTTCCGCAAACTGCCGGAAGCCGTTAAACAGCATGATAAACAATAAAGAAATCAGTTGCAAAACAAAATACGGACGTATGTGAGGCAACAATTCCTCTGGCTGTCCCAACTTATCGACAAAGCAATAGACCGTATACATTACAGCAGTCAACAATACTGCAACCGATGCATTAGCAGCCAAAGCATTACGAAATACTCGTCCTATCCCTTGTGTGTTTCCCCCACCCTGCAACATACCGATTAGAGGAGTCAATCCATAAGAAAAACCGGTCGCAAAGATGATTGCCAGATTGAATACATTATTCACGAACGCAGCCGCAGCCAACTCCTCCGTACTATGATGCCCGATCATTATCGTATCGGCCAAACCCAATATAATCATACCCAACTGTCCTACGACAATCGGTAAACCTAGTCTTAACAAAGAACTAACCTGCTGTTTATAAGGGAGTAATTGCATTGATCTCATATCATACAATCTTACAAAAATTAAATGAAGTGCAAAGATAATGCAAGGCAAGAGAAAGACAAAGTGAACTTGTTTACTTTTCTTTCTCTTGCCTTGCATTGCCAATCTTGGGCTTTTGTCAATCGCTCATGTAAATCGAATACAGAAACAACTTCTATTCATTTCCCAGAATGAAAATCGGTATCTATCCGACAAATAGATAGATACCGATTGATAGAAAGTTGTCATAACTGGATTATGCTTAACTGACTTGAATACCGACTTTCCGGTTCAAAGTCCCCTACAAACTCACTTTATAACAATGATCATTTATATATACAAGGTAAAATCCGTGTATCGGTAAATCCAGTTCATGTTTGCCTATTGTAATTTGTCTACTAAGTATCAACTTACCCTCGATAGTATATATTCGGACAAGAGCATCTCGGGCAACCCCTACATATAAGATTCCGTTATGAGCATAAACTTTATCAGAATCTATACCATCAACATTTTCGATGGAGGAAGAGAGTCGTACGATTTGAGGTTCTGAATACTCCGAATATACGTTGGGTCCCCAAATTCCTTCTTCATCTAACGAATAGGACCAAGAAGCTACAGAATAAAGATATTCATCGCTTTCAGAACCCGTAAGGTCGGTAAAGGTGTACGAGGTGTTATCGATACCTTCCACTTCGAACGATGCCAATGCAGAAGTATAACTCTCTCCGGCTCTTAGAATTTGCTTTACGAAAATATCATCGATAAACATTTTATCCGTTCCCGAGAAAGTAACGGTAAAATGAGTTTGAGCCGACCCATTAGTAAAATCTACGGAAAAAGAATGCTCTCCCACGGTTTTCATCAGATACTCGCGATGTTCTTTTTCACCTTCACAATAACTATCCACATAGACAGTATCGCCAGCATGAATCGCATACACATTCAGTTGCACCGTGTATTTGCCATCGTTACGAGACAAATCAAATTCGGGAGACGTGATTTTTCCTTCCTCAAAATCACGGTAGTAATTATCGATACCTATCATTCCTTTAACCGTACAACCCATATTGACACCCCAACCGGGCACTTTGCTATATTTATTAAGGTCATAATCATAAAAGTAACCGGGCCATTCAAATGTTCCCTCCGTGATCGTTTCTAAATCCTCGTGCACCAGCGTGTATTCTTCATCGGATCGGGCTGTATGTTTCAAAAAGTGGCGCACGGCATATCCCATTGCACGCTCAACAGGATACCATCGAGCAGTATATCCTGTATCGCTTATATCGGTCGGATCGGCCAATTCGGGCACTGGCATAGTACGAATGGGGATATACACTTGTACCTCGTTCGATTCAACAGAAGTGTATTTTTCATTCTTGGCTTTTACCGTGAAGAAATAAGTTTTTCCTTTTTCCATACCGGTAACTTGACATTCACATTCCGTCGTTTCGATATTCTCTGCAATATATACACGTTGCGTTTTCTCTTCATCGGCATAATAATAAGCAGACGTAAGATAAGAGGTCGCCAACCACACTGCATCCCATCGAGCGGTAAAATGCTCGAATGTCACATCTCTGGGTGAGATCGCGTGGGGTGAACAAATATCGTACACGTCTTGTATGATTTCAATATCGTCTATCAGCCACGAATCGTTGTATGCCCCGATTTGTACATAGGCCAAGCGACTCCCCATACCGAAATTGTGCTGAAAGGAGACTTCGATCGTTTGCCATTGGTCGGTGATGGTGCGTTTCTCACTCGTATAGTAGTTGTTACTGTATTGATCTTGCAAATAAAGGATAAGCGAGTCCTTCGTTTGGGCAATCGAACGTGCTCGGAATCGCAGTATGAAGTTACCATCGTCCAAACGCACATCGGTATACGGCGTTTGAATCCACCCTTGTGTCTCCCCATATGTATAGTCATCATAAGAGAGTACAGCGCAAACTCCTCCGGCTTGATGAATACCTCGTCCTTTCCACTGTATGCCGTGCGTGAACTCCATAGGAATCATTGCATTTCCTGTCGAAAGTTCACTCTCGGCAGGCGTGGATTCGGTTCCTTCGGTAAAAGCCGAAAAATCTTCCGATAAAATAGCGAGTTGCTCGCCACGAGCAGCATAAGCCGAAACAATGTTGACACCTAAGAAGATAGTCAAACAGATTGATGTAATTTTTTTCATAAGCAATAATATGATTTTATAATTAGGAAGTGTTCTCTATGAGAATGAAGAAATAATTTTTAAACAAAAGTAACGCCGACAATTCTTTATTAAAAATAATCGACGTTACAATTAAGCCATTATATTGTATTGATAATCAGATATTTTCAAATAGAATATTACAAACAACATTTGTTAAACACTAATTATCAACAATTTACACATCAAATAGCCCCAGCCTATATTTTTACATTAATTTACTTTTAACCCGGCTTTTCTGAGTACGGATAGCATTCAGACTTACTCCTTTGCAAACAGCACATTCTTTGGTATTAAGTCCGCACTTGACCAAACAACATAAAACCGCCTCATCTTGCGTTAATTTAGTATGTTTTTTCAAAGCATCGATATATTCATTAAAAGCTTTGTGTATAGACTGCGAGACCATCTGTCGTTCATCAATACTCAATACCGATTCCGATTTCACCTCGATCATCGATTTCATATTTTTGTATGCTTTGGTTCGCATGAAAGATAAAGCACATACATCACCCTTTTTATCGATGAGTGATTGTAGTTCTTTTCGCTCGTTATCGACCTGCCGGGCGACGATATTCGATTCGCCCATATTCCCCTTTATATTACCCTCATCGCACTCGTGAGCCGTCTCTATCTTTTGACGCAACGTCTCTACCTGAGCTTTCCACGCTTTATCTCTTGACCTTCTTTTTTGAATATACAGAAATAAGATAAGCAAAGCTCCAATAATAACTACGGCAATCCAACGATAATATCGAGTTTTCTCGGTATAAAGAATCTGCTCCAAATCATATTGATATTCTGTCTCTCCCATTGACTCGGTACGATTAATTTTTTCAATAGAATCATTAGCAAGATTCAATGAATTTACACATTCTTCATAGAGTGCACCGTTTTTTGTTTCGAGAGCAACTTCGCAAAGCTGCTTATAGCTATTGGCCCTTGTATAAATATTGGGGCTTAAACTTCCTTGCCGGCTATAATGATATGCAGAATCATACTGTCCAGATAATAAAAACATCTTACCTATGGCAGAATACGTTCGATATATCAAAGTACTATCCTTAGACAGAGAAATAGCTCTATACGCATGCTTTGTAGCCTGTTCGAGATCTTTGAGTTCTCCGTAAACGACCGACAGATTGTTATGAGCGGCTGTCATTTCCAAAGTGTCCGAAGCAGCTTCCGATAACGACAAAGCTTCTTTAATGTATCCAAGTGCACTGTCGGGACTGTTCTTATACAGATAATCTTTCCCTACTTCCCGTAAAGCCCGAGCCGTATATTTCGTCGAATCGTTCGCCATACATTCTTTCAAGGCGATAGTGTGCTCTTCTAACGCTCTATTGTACAGATGATGCGTACGCAGTAAGTTTCCGAGACGCAAATGCAACGCAACCGATAGATCCGAATTCGGGCTAGTAAGGCTCAATGCCCGACGATATAAATATGCAGCCGAATCGGGTTGAAAAGATTCTATTTCAATCCCATATTCATATAAGCGTGTTGCCTTTTCTTGATATCGGTCACTATGGCAAGCAAAAAAACAAAGCAAAATGACAATATAACATATACGGGAATTCATGAGTGCAACTGCTTGGTATAAGTAACAACAACGAAAATCTTAGCAAAGATAATTTTATCAGCCGGGAAAATTATAAAATGTGAATAAAAAACAGCAAAAAAGTACAATTTATACAAATAGGTAAAAAGGTGACAATAAATGCCCCAGCAAACCTAAGGTACAAATCGACTATACCCGAGCTCTCCTCGACAAACGAAAACCACCATCTATCCAGCCGGATAAAATAACAAAAAAAAGAGAGAGCCCGATTTTTACACGATAAGCTCCCTCCTTCAATTTCTATTTTATCGATTCTTTCAGAACAATTTCTCTGGGTATTCACCGGCAGCAATCAACGCATGAATTTTGTCGACAACCGACTGCCTGTCGGCAGCATAAGTTACCCCGAACCATTTCGACGGAGTATCAAGAACCGTTACAGAAGCCTTGCCGGTTTGAATCAAATCATTTACCAACAAAGGTATAAAATACTCAGCTTTAATATTATCCGCATTCTCTTTCAAGAACTTAACGAAATACTCTTCGGAATATTTGAAATAATCGGGTGTGAATCCCCACATATTCATCGAAACAGGAGCATTGTCATCGATAGCAGTCCAAGTATCCCCTTCTTTAAACATCACCTTGCCGTCGCGACGTTCTATCTGAGTACGCTCTACAACCGATGTAAGATGTTTCTCGGCATTGGTCTCGCACACGCCACGAGCGACAGAACCGCTCTCAGACAGCGTATTTCCCACGCGATAACCCACCATACAATACTCATTTTCCTTTCCTTCCAGACCTTTCAAATAATCGGCCAAAATAGCAAAACTTTCGCGACCGTAGAAATCATCGGCATTAATAACGGCAAATGGCTCTTTAATTACATCTTTACCCATCAACACGGCATGATTAGTTCCCCACGGTTTAGTACGTCCCTCGGGACACGTGAAGCCCTCCGGCAAATCGTCGATAGACTGGAATACCAATTCACAAGGAATATGACCTTCATATTTAGAAAGAATCTTATCCCTGAAATCTTGCTCGAAATCCTTACGAATTACGAAAACGACTTTACCGAATCCTCCGCGTAAAGCATCGAAAATCGAATAGTCCATAATCGTTTCACCGTTAGGACCAAGACCGTCGAGCTGTTTCAGTCCTCCATAACGACTACCCATGCCGGCAGCCAATACAAAAAGAGTTGGTTTCATAGCAGTTACTTATTTTTAGTTTTCCATGAATTGCAAAAGTAATTATTTTTTATGATAAAAATCAGCAATACACCTTCAACTTTCACCCAAGTGTTCCTAAAACAAATATTATCTACCTGTTAAACCCCAACGCTCAATAAAGAGAATCCATTTTGTTCACGAGAATAATGTTAAAAATGGAACGATAGGTCGAAAAAAATTCCTTTTTACTTTCTGATTTGAAAAAAAACATCTTTATTTGCAACGAATAATAATTATCGAATCACTCTAAATAAAGATTGCCTATCGACAAAACATTACGCTTGAATCAAAAAAAAGAGAGGTAGTAATGAACGATTTATTCGATCGCACCGACGAAGAACTGGTTGCGTTGTATGCCGAAGGTAATAATGGAGCTTTTGATGTTCTGCTTAAACGACATCAGGTCCGTACTTTCAACTACATTTATTATATTGTAAAAGACAAAGAATTGGCGAATGACATCTTTCAGGAAACTTTTGTCAAGGCTGTCATGACTATCAAGCAAGGACGCTATACCGAAAACGGTAAGTTCCCTGCATGGATTTCCCGAATCGCCCATAATCTCATTATCGATTTTTTCCGACAGGAAAAAGCCGATAATTATGTTATCACCGATAATGAAAACATGGATATCTTTAATCGCAAAGAATTGAGCGAAGGAACCGTCGAAGATACAATTGTACAAAACCAGATCGAAGCCGATGTTCGCAAACTTATCAAGGCCCTTCCACACAGCCAGAGGGAAGTACTTGTCATGCGTTATTACAAAAACATGAGCTTCAAAGAAATTGCAGACCATACCAAAGTCAGTATTAACACAGCCTTAGGGCGGATGCGCTATGCCATTCTCAACCTGAGAAAAATGGCCGAGGAAAACAACATCGTACTGACATTATAAAAAAACAAGCAGGTACAGATAATAATTACAAGGCTACCGACGTTTATAATACATAAACATCAATTTTTATTAGCCTATGAAAAAAATCTCTACCTCTAAAAACACAACGAGAGTACAAAACGCAAAAGTATTACAACCAACGGCCTCGACAATCGATTTTATTAGGCAATTTGCCAGAGTATATTCATTCGATTCCCGATTGCCGGCCTCGTTAGGAGGATTGGTAAATAACTAAAAAGAAAAGGGGAGCAGATAATCTGCTCCCCTTTTCTTTTCTACTCTATTAACCTCAGTAAGAAAACTTTCCCGTAACCACTCCTTTTTTCTCCTCTTTTCTTTCTTTATATAATACTATAATTTTTTATAAAAAAAGAATGTAAGTTTTCTTTTTTATCTTATAATATTAGTATATTAGCACTGCGATTTTCTTTATTTCTCATTACTCATAAAGCCCTAAACAACTGAATATCATGTAACAAAAACCATATTTAACACGATTATTGTCTCCATACTATTTTTCAGACAAGCTATACATTTTATTTTAATTTAAAGTTGAATGACATTAGTTACTCAAGAAGATAGTGATTTCACAAACATTTTTAGAAGTTCTAAAAATGGATTTATCCAGTTTGCATATTCCTATCTTGGGAACATGCAAGACGCAGAAGACGTAGTCATGGAGTCCTATATCCAATATTGGGAGAACAAGGACAAAGCGACATTCCAAACTTCCAATATAAAAGGATACATCTTTACAATTATAAGAAACCGATGTATCGATATTCTGGAAGAGAGAAAATACTTATTACAAAAAAACGACGAGCTCTATAAACACATAATAGGTGAAATAGAACTCAATATATCCTCATTGAAAGGATGCGATCCCTCCGAACTATTCACCAGCGAAATAGAAAATATAGTAAACGATACTATCAAAACACTCCCTAATCGCACCCGTGAAATTTTTTACGAAAGATACCTCGAACAAAAATCCTACAAAACCATTGCCGAAAACTTCGGGATTTCGGTAAAAGGCGTAGAGTTCCACATCACAAAAAGCCTGAATGTCCTAAGGAAAAAATTAAAAGACTATTTATAAAAATTCCGAGCCACGCTGTAACGAAATCCGACCAAAATACCACGAGAATCAACCAACCAACTATAAAAACACAAATCCACACTTCATTTTTCTCAAAAAAAATTTATTTTATTACTAGGGATATACCCTGTTTTTCGGTTTATATAATGTATGGAAAAGAAAACATTATATAGATATTTCGGAAATTGCGCAACCGAAGAGGAGCGCATTCAAGTTTTGGAGTGGACAAAAGCCTCGCCCGAAAACCTCAAAGAGTTCTGTCGTGAACGCAACATATACAATGCCATTTTATTATCGACTGACAATATACAGCGTACCAAATACGACTTCCGCCGCCACTACCGTGCACAACTTCTACGTATTGCCGCCGTTGTCATACTATTGTTGTCGGTAGCATTCGGCAGTTTCTATCTCACGATGGGCGATCGCATCGTTCCCCTCTATTCATTGACCGTACCGGCCGGTAACAGCAATACCCTGCTCCTGCCCGACGGTACGAAAGTATGGCTCAATGCAGGTTCCACGATAAAATACCCCTCGTCGTTCTTGGGAATGCAACGCAATATAGAAATAGAAGGCGAAGCCTATCTCGAAGTCGCCCACAACCGTTGGAAACCATTTATCGTAAATACGCCTAACGGAAAAGTTAAAGTGTTGGGAACCAAATTCTACGTGACTTCCACACTCAAAGAAAAAGACTTCATGGTCTCGCTCATCGAGGGTTCTGTAAAAATATCGTCGGGCGAAAAAAGCGCGATGCTCAAACCCGGATACCGGGCACAATTCAAAGACGGCGAGTTCAAGCAATCGGTAATCCGCACCTTCGAAACCGAGTTGTGGAAAGACGGCATCTACTACTTCAAGGACAAATCGTTCGACGAATTGATGGAAGGATTTGAAAAATGTTTCGGTGTAAAAATCAGTATCGACAAAGACATCAAAAGCACCGAGCACTACACCGGTAAGTTCTATCGCTACAATGGCATTCAACATGCGTTGCAAGCTCTTCAACACGATTTCAACTTCGATTTCAAATGGGATAAAGAACTCAATACAATACAAATCACTTCTAAACACAAATAATATCCAAAAGCCTATGAATACATAAAAGCACACCATCTCTTATCTATCATTTTAAAATCAACAATTTATTTATTTCAGTTACAAAACTTTTGAATACCACAAAACACACGTATGTATAGAAAAAGTTTAAAAGCAATTATTGCAGTTTTAGCACTGGCTTACGCATTCGAAGCAAGTGCCGATGCGTATTCACGCATATCCCTATCCGAGGCAAATACTCCGATAGACGAAGTTTTGAAAAAAATCGAGAAAGAAGCTCAGTGTCTGTTTGTTATCAACACCCAAGTGGACACGAAACGGAAAGTAAACCTTAACGTTCAAAATAAGACGGTCAGCGAAATACTCGATATCATGTTCAAAGGGACCGACGTTTCTTACTCGATACAGAACCCCAACATCATGTTGTCGAAAAAAGCCGCATCTGCGCAAGGAAATGTCGCCAGCGCAAGTGCCACGGCTCAAAGTGCCAACACGAAAATTATAACCGGTAACGTTACCGATGCCTCCGGCGAAACACTCATCGGCCTCACCGTAAAGGTTGCGGGAACCAGTGTAGCGACGGCAACCGATATCGATGGTAACTACTCTATCAAAGTGCCGGCAGGAAGCAACGAATTGGAATTTTCCTACATCGGTTACCAAACTATCAAACGCCCCATCAACGGACAAAATAAAATCAATGTAGTGATGCAAGACAACACGAAGTTGCTCGACGAAGTCGTAGTCACGGCTATGGGTATCGCTCGTAAAGAAGAAACCCTTTCCTACTCGACGCAAACCGTCGGAGGCGACGAGCTCACTCGTGCAAAAGAAGCCAACCTCATCAACTCGTTGCAAGGGAAAAGTGCGGGTCTGGTCATCACGCCTAACTCCGGCGGAGCCGGTGGAGCCTCCAAAATCCTTCTACGGGGTAATGCGTCTATGCTGGGTAACAACTCGCCGCTCATCGTAATCGACGGTGTGCCCATGCAAAACAGCGTGGCCGGGCAAATGGACATGGACGGTGGCGGTGCTACAATGATGGTCGACGGTTCGAAAGAAAGTAGCGATGCCCTTTCCCAACTCAACCCCGACGACATCGAATCGATTACCGTGCTGAAAGGAGCAAACTCCGCAGCCCTTTACGGTAGTGCCGCCTCTAACGGTGTACTTATGATTACCACCAAAAAAGGTAAGGAAGGACAAATCCGTATCGATGTATCGAGCAGTACGACATTCGAGACTCCTCTGAAACTCCCCAAGTTACAAAACAGATATGGAGCACAAATGTCCGGGTCGGTCGAAAACGGATTCACCATGAACTCTAATAGCTGGGGACAACGCATGAACACTCTCGGTGACGAATATTACGACACCGCAAACTCCCCCTATCACCTCACCCGCAATGCTTACGACATCAGCGACTTCTACCGGGTAGGAACCAACTTCAACAACTCCATCGCATTGAGCGGAGGTACAAAAGTGGCACAAACCTATTTCTCTTACGGAAATACCACAGCCAACGGTATCGTCGAAACCAATAAATTCGAACGGCACAACATCTCGTTGAGGCAAAACTTCTCCTTCTTCAAGGACAAACTGAAAATCGATATTTCGGCGAATTACATCAATCAAAAAACAAAAAACCGTCCCACCGGTGGTACGTTCTTCAACCCCATCTATCAAGTATATACATCACCGCGTAACATCGATATGAATTGGTATCGCAAAAACTATTACGACACCAGTGCAACATGGCAGTCCAATCCATATAGCTACATCGCTTCCGAAATCGGAGCAGACGGGTTACCCATATCGGTGATACAATCGGGCAAGACATCTACCCTTTCCGATGCCAACTATGGCAAACAAGTTTGGTTCACCGATGCCATCAACCTCAATAACCCGTGGTGGTTGCTCAACCGTATGACCAGCGAAGAAGTGATTAACCGCACATTCGGTAGTATCGCTGCCAACTGGCAAATCATCGACGGCCTCAACTTGCAAGCTCGTATCAAATATGATTACAACGAACGCAACGATGAAAACCGACAATACGCCACCACATGGGGTAATGCCGAAATGATTGACCGGGGTCGTCTTATTCTCGACCATACCAAGTCGCAAGACTTCTACGGCGATTTCATGCTAAGCTACAACAAAACATTCAAAGATTTCACCATCGGGGTCAATGCCGGCGGTAGCATGATGAATTCTTCCTACGATCAATGGATGATTACTCCTATTGCCAAATCAGGAGCACCCTATACCGAAGACCTCTCGTGCAACCAATTCGTTCTTTCCGATATTTATCTCAACAGTAGCGAAAACTACGGAGGACTTACTACCAAAAACTGGGAACGAGCCATTTTCGCTACGGCACAAGTTACTTGGCAAGACAAAGTAACGGTCGAGGGTAGTTATCGAGACGACTGGTATCGCGCCTTTACACAGTTCAAAGATATGGATCCCCACTTTGCCTACTATTCGGCAGGTGCATCCGCTCAAATGAACAAGATACTTGTTTTGCCCGAACAAATCAACGAATTGAAACTACGGGCTTCGTACTCCGAGGTCGGTAACTCTATTCCTAATAACCTATTCCTCGCATCGGCAAAACGTAATCCGGCGACAGGAGCCTACATCAGCAGTGCGATCATTAACTTCAAAAATCCCAAACCCGAAACCACACAATCGTTCGAAGCTGGTTTCGACATCAGTCTGCTCGATCGCTCCATCTCGTTGCAAGCCACCTACTACAACGCCATCATGAAAAACCAATTCATGAAATACGAAGGTGCTGCCGGCAAGGAAATATATATCAACGGTGGTAAGGTACGTAATCAAGGTATCGAGTTAACCGCATCCTATATCTTCGCTCCCAACAACAATTTCAGTTGGATTACCAACTTCAATTACGCCTACAACGACAACAAAATCCTCACGGTGGCCCGTAAGCAAAACGGACAAAAATATATCCACGAAATCGATATGGGTAACCTCAGCGGTCTGAAAATCAAATTCGAAGAAGGCGGTTCTTATGGCGACCTCTATGCCGTCGACTTTATGAGAGACGAAATAACCGGAGAAATCGTTGTCGACCCTCAAACCGGAGCTCCATTCAAACTCAATGGACAAGCCAACGAATACCTCGGCAACATGAATGCCAAGCACACCCTCGGTTGGTCCAACACCTTCAATTACAAAGACTTCTCCTTCTATTTCCTTATCGATGGGAAAATTGGCGGTAAAGTCATCTCCTTCACCGAGGCATACCTCGACTATTTCGGCACATCGCAACGTACGGCCGATGCACGAGATTATGCACTTAACAACAACCTCTATTGGACCTCCGAGGACGGTGTTGTCACCAAGCCCGGCATGTATATCCCGGGAACAAACCAAGTCGTTCCGGTCGACCAATATTATCAGACCATCGGCGGTGGATCACCCGTAGGACGCAACTACGTATATGATGCTACGAACTTCCGTCTTCGTGAGATTTCATTGGCATATACGTTCCGCAATCTCTTCGGACAAAGCAAGAACCTCACGGTATCGGCCAATGCCCGTAACTTGTTCTTCTTGTACATCGATGCACCCATCGACCCCGATACTTCGTTGAGTACACAAAATGCTCTGGGTAACGTAGATATTTTCAGTATGCCTACTACCCGTTCTTTCGGTATTTCACTTAAAGCATCATTCTAACGAAACATAACATCATGAAAAAAACAGTATATTTATCAGCATTCGTTTTTGCCGCGGCAATCTCCTTAATCGGTTGCGGCGACCCTCTGCTCGACGATCTGAACTCCAACATCGAAGTCGGTTCGGGCGACCTCTCTATTGCCGAGAACTATGAACAGGCAGCCGGTATGTTCCTGACGGCACAGCAAAAAATGCACGATGTCGGAGCATCGAACGGTGCACACGTCTATCAAGTACAATTCAACATTCACATCGACAATTATTCGGGATACATGGCCGGAACACAAAATTTTAGCGGGAACCTGCCCTCTACCTACCGGTATTTTGCGCAATACTGCGATGGTCCCAAAGCCAGTTTTTTCAACGTAGCACAAGCAGCCTTACCTGTAATGCGCTCGGCTGCCGACCTCAATCTGCGAGAAATCGGAGCCATGTGCAACATCATGTATTGTTTCTCTGCATTGGAACTTTCCGATGTGTACGGACCTTTCCCGTGGACCGATTATAAAAACGATGTACAGGAACCTCCCGTAACCTACGAACCGATGGATCAAATTTACGACTCCCTGTTCGTCAATCTCAAAGATGCGGGGAAAATATTGAAAGAGTTTACCTCTACTTCCGAAGAACATCAAGATACCATTAATCAGATTCTGACTCAATACGACAAAATCTGCGGCGATGTAAAAACATGGGAACAATTCTCCAATTCCATTCGTCTGCGCATGGCCATGCGTATGTCCAACGTCAATCCCGATAGAGCTAAAACCGAAGCGCAATCGGCTATCGACGACGGGCTTATCGAAAAAAGCATCGAGTACAACACGATGGTTAATAACGGAACCAATCACCCGTTGGCATTTATTTCCATTCTTTGGAACGACACACGTATAAACGCTTCGCTCGAAAACATCATGAAGCGACTCAAAGTACCTTTCATGGATAAAATTTTTGAAAAAAATAGCGATGCCATACGCGACGAAAACGGAGAAACGACGTGGCAAGCACAACAAGACATTGTGGGAGTCCGCACGGGAATCCAACTCACACCTCGGGACGATAATAACCAATACACCAAATTTTCAGGTGTCACAAGTGCTTTCGCAAATTTCCCGCTCGCCATTTTCAAACTCTCCGAGCGTTACTTTCTGCAAGCCGAGGCAGCCCTTCGATGGAATATCGGCGGATCGGTCAATACAAACTATCTGAGAGGTGTTGCTGCCATGTTCGACGATTACGACATCGCACAAACCGAACCCGACTTCCAAACCTATTGGAATCAAGAATCGGCAGATACTTCTATCGACTACGTGGATCCGCACAACTCACGCAACAACACCAAAGGTCTGGTTACCGTAGGAGTAAAAATCAACAACAGCGACGACAATAAAGTAAAGCTCGAAAAAATCATCACCCAAAAATGGCTCGCTCAGTTCCCTATGGGACTTGAAGCATGGAACGACTTGCGCCGTACCGGTTATCCTCGCATATTCCCCGTCAACGATATCGGAGATGGCTCGTTGGGAAAAGGTCGTATGATTCGCCGTATTCCGTGGAACATGACCGATGCGGCAGCCGCCCAAGATGTCAATACGTCGGGGATCCAAGCCCTCGGTGGAAGTAACCTGATGCGTACTACCCTTTGGTGGGACGTAGAAGACCCTGCCGGATTGGGCGACAATCGTCGTTGGGAAACCGAAGTTTCTAACTAAAAATTTAATCGGAGAGAGCGTATAGAAACGTACACTCTCTCCCCTAAAATAAAAAACAACTTTTTTGAGATCCTATTATTAACTTAAAAACAAAAAACATGAAAACACCGAAATTAGTATTATCGGTATTGGCTTGTTCGGTAGTTGTGGGAAACTATGCACAAAACATTCCTACCCACGCTCCCTATGTAGAACTCTTACCGACCAAAGAAATTTCTATCGCCGGAGGTGATAAAAAAACAGTCTATCTCGATTTTTATGACTATTTTGAATCTTGGGAACCGGGAGTCCCCCTTTCCGAAGACGAGAACTTCTACATCGCCCGTGTCCCCATGAAAAAACGTTTCGTGAACACGGCAACACAGGTAGATCCCACCATGACGCAAGACCGCAAATTCAGTATGTGGACGCCGATGGGTATATCCGACACTTACTGGCAATCGCTACCGCGATATGTATTCGACGGCGATAATTTCAGTATGTGGTCCTACGTGGATTCGCAAGGCGGCTGGTCTCTCCCGTGGGTACGTGTACCGGGTGCATACAGCGACGTTACTCACCGTAACGGTGTAGCCAATAGCGGCGGTCTCATCTTCTTCGACTCTTGGGGAGGCGATAACACCAGCCCAACAGCTAATGTAAATATGCTGGTGAAAAAAGAAGGCGGAAAATTCAAATACGTAGAAAAATTCGTAAAATTCCTTCGCTATTATGGTCTCGATGGTGTCGGTATCAACCCCGAAGGTCCGGTTCCCCAAGCCTCTGCTTTGCAAGACTTCTTCTCCCAATGTCGGGAATATGCAGAATCGATCGGTTGGCAATTCCACGTATATTGGTATGGAGTAGGTTCTAACGGAGGATCTATGGATTTAGGTTCCTCTTTCGGTAGTAGCAAACAAGATTGGTTGTGGAAAAACAACAAACAAGTAGTCGACATGTATATGCTCAACTACGATTGGGGATATTCTGCAAGCAGTTCGGCTAGCTACGCCGAACAAATCGGAGCCAATCCCTACACCCTTTATGCCGGTTACGACATTCAAGGAAACTGGTTGGCAAGAGGTCCGTGGTCTACGTTGAAAAACACCAAAATGTCTATCGCATTTTGGGGAAACCACACCACCAATATGATTTACCAGAACTCTTCCGAATTCGGTTCGGGTGACGAAGCTGTACAAGCCTGTTACCTCGAAAAGCAAGAGCAAGTATTCTCCGGCGGTAACCGAAACCCGGCAAAACGCCCGGCTATTAAAGACGGAATTTCCAGTTCCAGCGAAGCGGCTATGAACAACTTTCACGGTATAGCAGAATACCTGCCCGCCCGAAGCGTACTGCAAGAGTTGCCTTTCGTAACCCGTTTCGGACTCGGTAACGGAAAAACCTTCCATAACGAAGGAAAAGTAACCTTCGGGAACAAATGGTTCAACGTAGGTGTACAGGACTACCTGCCCACATGGCGCTGGTGGATTACAGACGACAGCAATAACGTACCCGAAGACGGTATCGAATGCGGATTCACTTACGAAGATGCTTGGTATGCCGGCTCGGCCCTACACATGAGCGGAGCCACGAAAGTATCCAACGTTCGTCTCTTCAAGACCAACTTCGACGTTTCCGAAACCGACGACGTATCGATGACTTTCAAATTAAATAGCGGCGAAGATACGCACATGAAACTCTTCTGGTCGTTCGTAGGGTCGGAATCTACATTGCACTCTTGCGACATTACCGGAGCCAAAGAAGGACAATGGACGACCATCTCCACGAAAGCCTCTGAAATCGGTATGAACGGAAATGTAGCCCTCATCGGTCTCAAATTCGAAAATACCCCGACAAACTACGATGTATTCATCGGCGAAATGGCCATTGTTCCGGCAAAGACTTTTGCACCGATCAAACCGGTCATCACTACCGAAGAAAGCAAAATCTTGAAAAAACGTACTTATAACTCGATCGATTTCAAATTTAGCTGGGATTGCGAATCCTCCAAAAACGATTCCGATCCCTCCATACCCGTTTATAACGAAGATGTGGATACTTGGTACTTCGAAGTTTACGTACAAGCCAAAGACGGAGAGCCCGTTCTTTGCGGAACGACTTCTTCTTGGGCACACTACGTAGTAGGCGCTCCGGTATCGGCCAACAATGAAATCTCGGATTACCGAATCGGTGTTTGTGCCGTAGCTCCCGACGGAAAAACGAAGAGCGAAACGACATGGACCAGTTATCTGACTACCGACCTCACACTCGTCGACGGTATCGAATGTAACAAAGCGGTAATCAAAGCCGGCGAGGAATTTACCCTCTCGTTGATCGACCCCAACCAAGAAGAACCTTTCTCTTGGGAAATCTTTAACGCAACCACCGGCGGTAATGCCGTATTCACCCAAGATGGCGGTCGTTCGATAACCACTTCACTGTCAGAGGAAGGTTATTACGATGTAAAACTCACCAAAGGAGATTTGAGTGTACTCTCTTATCGCGGCTATGTACAAATTTCTCCCGAAAGCACAGGTGCAATTCCTTCGATTACCGATTTCACAGCATCCGACACCAACGTAACCCTCGAAGACGGTACTGCCGAAGTAACACTCAGCTACACCGGCAAAAAGAACGAAGGTACGGTTTCTCGTGGTTTGCAGGTAGACGACCCCTATATGTTCCGTATTCCATCGGATTTCTTGCCGATGAATCAAAATCAATATTCAATCTGTCTTTGGATAAAACCCGAAAAATTCACGTTCGCTAAATTCGGTATGGGATTGATCGAGCAACGCAATATGGATATCCACTGGCCCGATAATAATTGGGGAGCCCTTTGGGTAGACGTATGGCCTGAGACATTCAACAACGGAGGACAACGCATTTTGGATAACAATATCATTTCTTATACTATGTGGGGAAATGAATCGCAATACTATTTCAACGGAAACAACAACAAACACGAAATTCCCAACTTGGCTTGTTGTACAGACGGTAACCGTACCGGAACCGAATCTTATAGTTTATCCGAAGGTCAATGGGCACACGTCCTCATTTCATTCGACGGCAGCAAACAAAGAATCTATTTCAATGGTAAGAAAGTAGGAGAAGGTAATGCTTCAAAATACAATTACAACGATAATAACGGTGGAACTGGAAACGTTAAAGCTGCAAACATCTACATCGGTGGTTCTCGCGTTTACTATGCCGGATTTTCCGGTGTCATCGACGATGTACAAGTTTGGCACAAGGCATTGAGCGATACCGAAGTAATAGAAGCCATGAAAGGTTACGACGGTAAAGAAATCCCCTCTGACCTGAAAGGTTACTGGACGTTCGAATCGGACAACTACAACGAAGGCGAAAAAGTGTTTGAAAACAAAGGTACTTTGGTTACCGACAACAAGGCTGCCTATATCGAAGTGAAAGGTGCAGGCGGTGAAAACACCTCTGCAAACGAAGAACACATATTACCGGCCAATATCGCTATTCAAGGTAACCCGGCCATGTCGGGTACATTGCCCATCACTACGACATCGACATTCGCCGTTGCCGATGCCGAAGTTCAAAACACCGGTGACAACGCATCGGTTACATTCAACAAAGACGGTAAATACAACGTCACTTTGACGCTTGCCAACGGCTGGGGCTCGGATACGAAGACGAAAGAAGAGTATATCGTAGTTCTCCCCTCTTCGGGTATCGATGGCAACTTGGTAGATAACCTCACGGTATACCCCAACCCCTTCATCGAAAATGTCAACCTGCAATTCGCAGCCGACGGTAACTACGTTATCGACATCTTCGACGCACAAGGTCGTCAGGTAACTACCAAAAAGCACCAAGCTATGGCCGGCGAAATCTGCACGCTCACGGTAAATGCTGCCAAAGGCATGTACTATGTAGTCGTGTCGAAAGACGGCAAACGCGTGAAATCTTTCAAAGTGGTAGCCGAATAATATAAGGCCATTCAAACCCTCCGCACAAGTCCTTGTGCGGAGGGTTATTAAATCAATCAGAATATTATTTAGTATCATCTTATGAAAAAAAATTATCTTTTTACATTAGCGGCTCTCTTGTTAGGGAGTACCATAGCAAACGCTCAAAAGCCTCTCGACGGGTATGAGGAGCCTACGTTCCCGAAAGATGGAAATGTAGGAAACATCGTTTCGTTCAGTACATCTGGGGCATTGGAAGACCTCGAAAACATCTCAATACCCAAAACGCCAAACGGAAAAATAGCACAAGAACTTTTGGTCGCTCCGGGGGCCAAAGTAGAATTTACGATAAAAATAAACACTTGGTGGGGAGCATTCGCTACCTTCTCCGATGCCAATGAAAGCAAAGAAATGACCCGTTTGATATATTGCGGAAACTCTGGACAAGGAGGATTTGAAGACGCAACGAACGGTGTAACAGTATACGTGGAAGACAATACGTCGAAAGTCAACACAGGAACTTTACCCAGTATTACAATCCCGGAAAGCGCCGAAGAGGGAACCACTTACCTGCTCCGCATGATGTTTTTCGGGGCTAACGACACCAGCAATCCCACCTACAACGGAACATATTCCGAAGGGACATACTACGATGTAAAAGTCACAGTACAATCTCAAATACAAAAATACACCATAAACTTTTCCACACCCGAAAACGGAACTTTGACCGTAAAAAATGGTGTAAATCCCATTACATCGGGTGATGAAATATCCGAAGGAACCATTTTGACGGTTACGGCTACCCCTTCGACCGGCTATGAATTGGTATCGGTAACCAACAACGACGAAGTATTTCCAAGCGAAACCTATACAGTGAACGCATCGGCTAATTTTGCAGCCACCTTCAAAGCTCTACCCACCGAAGGCGATGCCATGCTGATGTCGGCTCCCGGTTACGGCAACGGAGAAGATTGCCAGCTACGTTTCAACGACACGGTATTAGGAGAACACAATACAACTCAAAATCAAGTATCGAGCGACCAACGGTCTCGTAATTATACTTTCTCGGCTTGGATTTCTCCTATGGGCTACAACGGAGTCCTCATGGGACATGTTCAAAACAGTATCACTTGGGCTGTCGAAGGTTCTTATGGCGTGGGAGTAAAAGACGGTAAACTCGCCGTTTGGTATCGCAAATGGGACGGTAGCACGACCGCATGCCCCGGAGTAAATGCCCCGGCCGTATCTGAGAACACAACACTCTATCCGGGTGAATTTGCATTTATTTCGCTGGTAACCAGCAATGACGGAAGAACGTTCAAAGTATATAAAAATGGGAAAGAGGCTATCTCGCAAGAAGTAGAAGACGGAGGTTTGGCGTTGCTTTACGATGCCTGCGACTTCGCCATCGGGGACTCCAAATACAACCAAATGCCTTGTAAAGTAGAGGAAGTACAATTATGGAACAAAACCCTCACCCCCGAGGAAATCGAAGCCTCGATGTTCGGGCCCAAAGCCGATGTCGAAGGACTGGTCGCCCACTACCTACCCGAGTCCGCCGATGCCACGACGGTTGAAAATCTCGCTGGTGACATCGACGCTTATTATCGTAAAAATGGAACCGTTACCAGTGGTAACTTCCCAATGGCAGATGCTTTGCAAAAAACCAATGGGCGCTCTACGGTAGAAGTGACTTATAACACCCCGGTCGAGGAAGAAGCTGCTTATGAGCTTCGTCGTTTCGATGTTGCTATCGGTGAATCTCCCGCCCCGGTAAAAACATACAGTAACCTCTATGCTGTTAACCTCGGTGAAAAATATAAATTTGCTTCGGTTTCAGTAAACGATATCCCCCTCGAAAACATAAACGACCCGATTAAAGTTACCGACCAAAATTTAACGGTAAATGCGACTTTCGAACTCGCTACGGGCGTTGAAGACGTAACGGCCGAGGCTACTGCTTACTACAACAACAAGGTGCTCTATATGCCGCAAGGCGCAACGGCTGTTATCTATAATTTATTGGGAACGGCGGTTGCCGAAGCGACCGAAATGACTACCAATCTTGAAAATCTTCCTGCCGGCATTTATCTGGCTAAGGTTTCGATGGGCGAAAACACAACAATCATTCGCTTCAAAAAATAATTAGGTTTTCATGGCCACACCCCGTACCCGCCTGCCTCGTGTGAGTGCGGGGTGTTTTCAAAAAATACCACGGTTCGCCCCGATTTCGTCGGGATTTAATACACCCTACCGGTCTATATCGCAATTCGGCCGAACCATGAAACACAAAATATAGTCTGTATCTTTTTTATATCAAAAACAAAAGCTTTTTGCTTAAACACATTTAGCGATGAGAAACATATTCACCCTGCTTGCTTTGTTGGTATTCGGTACGATACTGAGTAAAAACCATGCTCAAACATACTCCATATATCCCACTCCGCAAAAAGTTGTCGAAACCGGAGAAGCTATCGAATTGACGCAACAAATAAATGTCATTTGCGAAAGTGATATAGGAGAAGTGACCCGCAACCGCATGAAAGAAGTACTCGAAGAAGCAGGATATACCATCGCATTCTCCACAAACCCGTCGCAGACGAATACGAACCTCTACATAGGAATCAACGGCTCGGACGGTGCAGCAAACCGCTATGCCGTAGAAAACAATTTGCCCCTTGCCGTTTTTGACACGGGAGATAATAAATTCGACCCCTATCTCCTGCAAATAAACGACCTGCACCCTCACGGCGACATCGTCGTTCTGGGTAATGATAAAGGCTCCGAATTTTATGCCTTTGCCACGCTCGAACAAATTTTGGAGCAAACCGACGGCAACTCGATCCGTCAAATTACTTTCGAAGATTATTCACACACTCAATATCGGGGAATCGTGGAAGGATTCTACGGACACCCCTACTCGGTGGAAAACCGTATCAGTCTTTTTGAATTTTGTAAACGATTCAAAATGAACGTATTCGTGTATGGACCGAAATCGGATCCCTACCACCTCGGTAATTGGAGGGACGATTATCCTACCTCGCTCACCGAACAACAACGGTTTTTCGGTATGATTACCCAAGATGATTTGAAAACAATGGTGCAAGCAGCAAAAGCATGCAACGTCGATTTCATCTGGGCAGCACACCCCGGATTACAACAAGGGATCAGTTTTTCGAACGAATCGGCTATGGCTCCCGGTATCGACGCCCTCATGAAAAAATTCGATCACCTTTATAGCCTCGGTATACGGGGATTCGGTGTTTTCATCGACGACATGACCTACACTCCCAGTGGGGACATGCAAGCTCATTTAGCCAACGAAGTGCAAATAAAAATACGCGAGCGATACACTACCGGCAACACCGACGACCAAGTAGCACCTCTTTTTTTCGTCCCCACGGCTTACGCTCTCAACTACGGAGCATCCTACACTCTAAACAACCTGAAAAAAGTCGATAGCGAAGTAGTCATCGCCTTTACCGGATACGACTGCTTCTCCAATATCCGCCCCTCGGCCATCGACGATATGGCCGGACGCGTGGGAAGAAATCCGGTCATGTGGTGGAACAATCCGGTAAACGACGATCATGACGACCGCATCTACATGCGGGAGTTAACGACTCACTGGACAATTGAAAAACCCGGTGCAATCAATACGCTCAACGGGCTTATCCTAAATCCCATGTGCCAAGCACAAGCCTCGAAAATCGCCTTGTTCGGAGCTGCCGATTATAGTTGGAATCCCAACGCTTTCGACGTTCATAAAAACTGGGAAGAAGTATTTCACCGAATAGCCGAACCCGGCGATACGCAGACTGCCGAAGCGATCAAATGCTTCGCCCGCTTCTCGAACACGTTGGTCGAGGACGAAGAAATGATAACGCTCTATGACAATTTCATGGAGAAATTCGACAGCGAAAGTTTCCCGCCGGAATCCGACAAGCTGCGAAACGAACTGGAAAATCTTAAACAGGCTTGCACGTACATCGAAACCTTAAAAGACAGTCCGCACAGAGATTACCGATTGATGTATGAGGACATTCGCTATTGGAACGCCAAGTTGAAAAACATAAGTACGATAGCGCTCGACGCATTGGATATGCTCGAATATGGAAACTCCATGTCCCGCTCCGAAGGTTGGGAAAAATACCTGCGATTGAAAAAACTATACACCGGTATGAGTTCCGACTCTACCTATCTCGTAAGCGCTCTCGAAGGATATGGAACTTCGACCACCGAAAAATTCTATGAAGTGAAGCCGGGAGATAGCCATTTGCGCCCGTTTACAGACTTTTTGGTAGAAAAAATAGGAAACAGTATCCCCGGATTATGGCCGACAAAAGACAGTTTGCAAATAATTACCAACATCGAGAATTTGCAAGGTGTAGAATTGACGGTTCAGAACGAAACGATCCGATTAACCGGATTAAACGGACTCGATCTCGATAAAGACGAATACGTAGGTATTTATTTCGGAAACATCGAAAAAATAAATGTGGAAGAAATCACGGCCGACAAAACGCTTCGAGTAGAGATTTCGGAAAATGGAAAACAGTGGACTCCGATACAATTACCCATCAGAGAACAAAAAACCGCATATATCCGAATTAAGAATATTTCGGAAGAAGAAGTCGCCGTAGATTTTAACCAACTATCGGTTTCCCGTATCCTCACCTCCGTAGAAATCACGGCCGAGGCATCCACCAATATGTCGCAATATCAATCTTACTCCATAAACAACGTCGTCGATGGAAATTCCTCGACATTCTTTTGGAGCAGCGAAGCACAAGCCGCAGGCGATTATGTTCTTCTCACCTACCCTTCGGCTCAGCCCATTTACGAAATAAGCATCACATTCACAGGGACCGACCAGCTCTCAGGAACCGCAGCGATAGAAGTCTCCGCCGATAACGACCAATGGCAAACGGTAACCGAATTTACAAACGGCCATCTCGACTCTACCCGTTCGTTTACTTGCAATGCCAACGGACTCGTGGCACGATACGTTCGCTTTATCATTCGTAACACCGTAGGTAACTATTGGTTACAAGTAGCCGAATTTAAAGCGGATATGTCTGAGAAATACACCCAAACGACCGACCAAAGCGGAGTGCAAATAGCCACCCTCGCCGACAAAGACCTTTCGACCAACTACCAAGCTGGCGAAGCAGGATATATCGAACACCGTTTTATCGAAAATATAACGATAGAGTCGATTGAAATTTTCCACAATACAGTATTCGATTCCGGTAGCGAACTCCCCTCGATATATGTCAACAATGGCTCCGAATGGATCGAAAAAGGGTCTTTGGAACCGTTGTGCACAGTCATAGACACCCACGAAATAGATACGGTAACAGCCGTGAAAATAGAGTGGAACAAAGAGAATATTCCCAATCTTTACGAAATACTTCCCGTTGGGACTCCTTATGTAGAAAAACCGGGAAAACCCACCGCCATAAATAACATGAAAAAAGACGGTCTAACCATATATACAAACGATAATCGACTGATCGTACAATCGGACGATATGATACAAAATATAATTTTATTCGACTTAAACGGAAAAACAATAAACCATTTTAACGTGAATAGATGTATCTTTGAAACAACATTCGGCTCGAATATTCCACAAATATTAATCGTGCAAGTTGTGCATACAAACGGGAATTTATCGACCTGTAAAATAATACGATAAAAGCAAAAAGATAGAATAAAAAGATCATCACATATAAACAAAGGACATGAAACGAACAACGCTATGGATAGGTTTGGGATTACTGCTTTTTTCAAGCTGTTCTAACCTCACAGAAACTCAGTTACAATATATAGACTATGTAAACCCGTTCGTGGGAACAGGAGGTCACGGACACACATTCCCCGGTCCCGTCGCTCCTCACGGAATGATACAGCCCAGTCCCGATACCCGCATATACGGGTGGGATGCTTGCTCGGGATATCACTATTCCGACAGCACGATAAACGGATTCTCTCATACTCATCTGAGCGGTACGGGCTGCGGAGATTACGGAGACGTTCTGTTAATGCCCACCGTAGGAAAACAAAACTATCGTTACTTGGGATACGGTTGTCAACAAACCGCCTATGCCTCACCATTCTCGCACAACAAAGAAGTGGCAAAACCGGGATACTATTCGGTCGAACTCGATCGTTACAACGTGACAGCCGAACTAACGGCGACACCTCGGGCGGCCCTGCACCGTTATCGTTTCCCCGAAAGTAAAGAAGCAGGATTTATCGTCGATTTGGATTACAGTCTACAAGGACAAGAAAACATCGATATGCAGCTCGACTCGCTCAGCGATACCGAAATAGTCGGGTGGAAAAAAACCAGAGGTTGGGCGGAAAATCAATGTATAGGCTTTTACATGAAATTTTCCAAACCATTCACTTGCCATATCGTCGACACAGTCATCAATATCGTACGCGATGGAAAATCCTGTAAATTGGAACAGAAAAAAGCCCTACTCCAATTCCCGACAACACAAAACGAAGAAGTGCTTGTAAAAGTCGGTATATCGGCCGTAGATATAGAAGGAGCACAGCGGAATGTCGAAACCGAAATTCCTTCTTGGGACTTCGACAGTATAATGACCGCTGCGCAAAATAAGTGGAACGACTACTTGGAAACCATTCAGGTCGAAGGCAATAATGAAACCCAAAAACAGATATTCTACACAGCTTTATACCACACGGCTATACACCCCAGCCTTTTCTCCGATGCGGACGGACGCTATCGTGGGCTCGACCAAATGATACATCAAACCAAACCCGGCAAAGAAATATACACGGTTTATTCCCTATGGGATACTTTTCGGGCATTGCATCCGCTATTGACCATCATCAAACCCGATCTAAATGAAAAATTGGTGATGTCTCTTATGCAAAAATACCACGAAGGGGGTATTCTGCCCATGTGGGAATTAGCAGGAAATTACACGGCTACGATGATTGGTTATCATGCTATCCCCGTAATCGTCGACGCATATATGAAGGGATTCGACAAAATCGATGGAAAAGAATTGCTCGAAGCCTGTATCCGCAGCTCGGTATATGATACGACCGGTATTATCGCATCGAGCAGAATGGTCAACGGGTTGGTTCCCATTTCTAAATACTACAAAAATAAAATAGGTTATGTTCCCTACGAAAAAGAAAACGAGTCGGTAGCCAAAGGTTTGGAATACGCCTATAACGATTGGTGCATCGCTCGATTGGCAGAAGAAATTGGCGATACGGCCACTTACGAAAAATACAAGGCACTCTCTAAATCATACATCAATTACTACGACCCGCAAACCGGATTCATGCGTGGTAAAGACTTGAAAGGGAATTGGCACGTTCCATTTAATCCCCGTTACTCCGACCATCGCAATGACGATTATTGCGAAGGGACAGCTTGGCAATGGGCTTGGTTCGTTCCTCACGATATAGAAGGGCTTATCGCCTTGATGGGAGGTCAGGAAAAATTCATTGGTCGACTCGATTCTCTCTTTGTCGCCGAGTCAAAGATAGAAGGACCTCTCGTATCTTCGGATATATCGGGGCTCATCGGACAATACGCTCATGGAAACGAGCCAAGCCATCACATCGTTCACCTTTACAACTACGTGAATCAATCGTGGAAAACCCAACAGTTGATCGATACGATTCTCCATACCCAATACTTCAACAACCCCAACGGATTGTCGGGCAACGAAGATTGCGGTCAAATGTCGGCTTGGTATGTGCTCAATGCGATGGGATTCTATCAAGTATGTCCCGGATCGCCCATATATTCTGTCGGTCGTCCTATCTTCGATAAGGTAACCATAAATCTACCCAACGGGAAAGTATTCGAAATTATTGCCAACAACAATTCCCGAACCAATAAATATATACAGAGCATTCGCCTTGATAATATCTTGCTCGAATCTCCTTTCTTCATGCATAGCGACATTATGAAAGGCGGAAAAATTGTAATGGAAATGGGAAACACCCCAGTCAAACAATAAACGAAATCAGATATTAACATCACATAATCCAAACAGTTATGAAAAATATGAATCGTTATCTCGCACTTGTGGCCTTGATAATCTCCTTAATCTCCTGCCAAAGTGAAGACAACCCAAATCGTTATGAATTAATACCCTATCCCAATGACATGGAACAGATGTCGGGACGCTTTTCTTTCGATGACGACACACAGATTTTTATTTCACCGGAATGTGGAGACGAAGTAAATGAAATCTTGGCTCAGTTTGCAGAACAATTCGGTAAAACAGCCGGCAAGGACTTAAAAATAGCCGAAAAAGAAGGCAAAAATATGATGATCGTAAAAATCGATACGACTATGAGCCAAGAGGCTTATCGGCTAAACATAAGCAAAAAGAAAATCGAAATAACCGCAGCTACGCCCAACGGTGTACGCTATGCGCTACAAACCGTTAAACAACTCCTTCCGGTAGCGATCTATGGAGAAAGCCTCTCCGCAGATGAAAATTGGTCGGTTCCTTGTGCCACGATAAATGATGCTCCCCGTTTCGGATATCGGGGAATGCACCTCGACGTTGCCCGTCATTTCTTCACATTGGACGAAGTAAAACGGATTCTCAACGTAATGGCTGTTCACAAACTAAATACATTGCATTGGCATCTCACCGACGATCAAGGCTGGCGCGTAGAAATAAAAAAATATCCACGATTGACCGAAGTGGGCAGTATCCGCAACAAAACCATGATTCGTAAAGAATGGGATAACTACGACACGACCCCCTATGGTGGATTCTATACACAGGACGAATTACGCGATATGGTAAAATACGCCGCCGATTTGGGTATTACCATTATTCCCGAAATAGACCTTCCCGGACACATGATGGCGGCATTGGCCTCTTATCCCGAATTAGGTTGTACGGGTGGCCCGTACGAAGTTTCCGGACAGTGGGGTATCCGTGACGATGTGCTCTGCGTAGGAAAAGAAAAAACATTCGAATTCATTGAAAACGTTTTGCTCGAAATCATAGATATATTTCCCTCGAAATACATACATATTGGAGGTGACGAATGTCCCAAAATTCGATGGGAAAAATGTCCTGCTTGCCAAGCCCGTATCCAAAAATTAGGACTCAAAGACGACGAACATGGTAAAGCCGAACACTATCTGCAAAGCTATACGACCGAACGGATAGAGAAATTCCTCAATGAACACGGACGCAAAATCATTGGATGGGACGAAATTCTCGAAGGCGGACTCGCCACCAATGCGACAGTCATGTCATGGCGCGGTATTGACGGAGGTGTCGAAGCGGCGAAACAAGGGCATTATGCCATCATGACACCGACCGCTCCTCTTTATCTCGACTATTACCAATCACGAGATACACAAAACGAACCTTTGGCTATCGGCGGTTATAATCCGGTCGATATGGTCTACAATTTCAATCCCATACCCGAAAGTCTTACAGAAGAACAAGCCAAATTCATATTAGGTACACAAGCTAACATCTGGACAGAGTATATCACTACTCCCGAACACCTCGAATACATGATACTTCCCAGATTAGCAGCACTGAGCGAAGTACAATGGGATCAAGTCGAAAACAAAAGTTATGACCGGTTCCTCGATAATATAGGCCATATCCTTGCCATCTACGATGTAATGGGACTCAACTATGCCAAACATATACTCGAAGTTAAAGGCGAATACTCGGTAAATGAAACCAAAGGCTGTATAGAAGCGACACTCCGTACACAAGGCAATGCACCCATCTACTATACCCTCGATGGATCCGAACCAACGACAAACAGCACCCGATATACCGAGCCGATAGAAATCCGTACCGAAAATGATTCTTGCACATTGAAAGCCATCGTCGTACGCGAAGGCATCGAAACCCGCACACTCGTGCGCCCCTTCAAATTCAATAAAGCCACAGGACACATGCCCCAACTGAAAGATGCACCCAGTGAAAAATATACTTTCGGAGGAGCCGGTGTACTCACCGATGGCATACATGGAGATTTCAATTACAGCAACGGTTGTTGGCTCGGATTCATCAATACGCCGTTAGATGCAACAATCGATTTAGGAAAAACGCAAACGATAAGTCAGGTCAAAATAGGGTCGCTCGTACAATATTCCGAGTACATTTTCCCGCCCACCCAAATAAAAGTCTATGCGACTAATGGAGACAACCCGATGACCGAAATCGGAAAACTCGAAATTCCGGTAACACAAAAACAAGACCAAGACGGAGTACGGAAATATACCTGCGAATTTCCTGCCGTCCCCGCCTCGAAAATCCGGGTGGTTATCGATACCACTGATAAAATACCGGCATGGCACGGAGCCAAAGGTGAAAAAGGTTGGCTTTTTGTCGATGAAATTTCTGTTAACTAATGATTATTACCGAAACGTATGAATACACATAATATATTCAAATCCGTTCTCTTCTCTACACTGTTACTTATCGGAAACAGCTGTTCTGAGCGAAAAGAAATAGATGTTATACCTATGCCTCGATCGGTAGAGTATCACAGCGGAAATTTTACAATTTCACCCGAGACCAAGTTCTATACAAACCTCTCCGCAGAAAGTCGTCAAGCTCTGACCGACTATCTCGAAGGGACATCGCTCAGTTCCGTTCCCTTTGCCGAATCAGCTACCGGAAATAACGGAATAGAATTGAACCTCTGCGATAGTTCCATCGTGACAGGAAATGAAGCCTATCGGATCGAAATCGTTAAAAAAGGTGTTCGCCTGTCGGCAAATACCGAGACTGGGATATTCTACGGACTCCAAACACTTCTGCAACTGTTGAATAACGGCGATAACAAAACTCTTCCCGCTCTGACGATCAACGATTCCCCTCGTTTCCCATACCGGGGATTGCACCTCGATGTTTCGCGCCACTTCTTTGATAAAGAGTTTGTCAAAAAACAATTGAATGCGATGGCCTATTTCAAAATGAATCGGTTGCATTGGCATTTGACCGATGGTGCTGGTTGGAGAATCGAAATAAAGAAATATCCCCGCCTCACCTCTTTCGCAGCGTGGAGGCCATTCGATAAATTAAACGACTGGTGGGTAGGAGGTCGCACTTTCTGTGAGCAAGACGATCCTCGTGCCGTCGGCGGATATTACACACAAGACGACATTCGGGAAGTTGTCGCTTACGCTGCCGAACGTCATATCACCATCATTCCCGAAATCGAAATGCCGGGACACTCCGAAGAAGTATTGGCTACTTACCCAGAGTTATCTTGTTCCGGTAAACCCTATGTCAATGCCGACTTTTGCATAGGAACCGAAAAAACTTTCGAATTCCTCGAAAACGTCTTACTCGAAGTAATCGACCTTTTCCCCTCTGAATACATTCACATCGGAGGTGACGAAGCAAGCAAAAGTAGTTGGAATACATGCCCCCGTTGTCAGAAGCGCATGGCCGACGAGCACTTAAATTCGGTAGAAGAATTGCAAAGTTACATGATACACCGCATTGAAAAGTTCTTAAACGATCACGGTCGTAAAATCATCGGGTGGGACGAAATCATAGAAGGCGGGCTATCTCCTACGGCCACAGTCATGTCATGGCGGGGAGAAGAAGGTGGCATCAAAGCTGTAAAAGCCGGAAACCAAGCCATCATGACACCCGGTAAATACTGCTACCTCGATGCATTTCAAGATGCCCCCAACACTCAACCGATGGCCATTGGCGGGTATCTTACTTTGGAAAAAGTCTACTCTTTCGAACCGGTCCCCGATTCGCTTTCCACGAAAGAAGCCAAGCTTATTCTAGGTGTACAAGGAAATGTATGGACCGAGCACATACCCACACCCGAACACTACGAATACATGATATATCCTCGGATATTGGCACTCGCCGAAATCGGGTGGTCTCCTTCCGAGGTCAAAAAGTGGGACAATTTCCACACCCGAGCCCTTCAAGCGGTAAATATACTTCGAGAACAGGGTTATAATCCTTTCCCTCTCGAAAAAGAAATAGGCGATAAACCCGAATCATACCAAAAGGTAAACCATCTGGCTATCGGGAAAAAAGTAACCTATGCCAATCCTTATAGCAGCCATTACGCAGCTCAGGGAGAGAAAACATTGGTCGATGGCGTCCGGGGTGGTTGGATGTACAACGACGACCGTTGGCAAGGCTTTATCGATTGTGATTTCGATGTAACGATTGATCTCGGTAAAGAAACCGACATCAAACAAGTCTGCGCCGAATTCATACAGCTTAAAGGTCCCTATGTATGGTTACCCAAACAAGTTATCATATCGAGCTCTGTCGATGGAGAACATTACGATACCCTCGCGACTGTCGACAATGACATTTCACCCGACACCGAAACGCTTCAATTCAAAGAATTCGGTTGGGAAGGTAATGCAAAAGCTCGCTATATCCGCTACAAGGCATTATCGAACGGCATTGACGGAGGGTGGCTATTCACCGATGAAATCAGAATCAAATAATTGATATTCCATTTATAGAACAGAAAAAGACAAAATCTGGGAAAATGAAGAAGGTTAGTAAAGAAAAATCGATAAATCCTATTGCATGGGTCCCCACGGCATATTTTGCCATGGGGCTTCCTTTTATAGCGGTAAATCTCGTTTCCACATTCATGTTCAAGGACTTAGGAATATCCGATACCCAAATTGCCTTTTGGACATCTGTCATCATGCTACCGTGGACATTAAAGTTCCTTTGGAGTCCTTTTTTAGAAATGTATCGTACGAAAAAATTTTTCGTTGTCGTCACTCAGTTACTGAGTGGGTTATTATTCGGTATAGTAGCTCTCTCATTGAACTTCGACTATTTTTTCGCGATCAGTATCTCCACGATGGCAGTCATCGCTTTGAGTGGAGCCACGCATGATATAGCTTGTGACGGCGTCTATATGGCCGAACTATCTCCCGAAGATCAGGCAAAATACATCGGTGTACAAGGAGCTTTCTACAACATTGCGAAATTAGTAGCCAACGGTGGATTGGTAGCAGCGGCGGGAATGCTAGCCGAACATTTCGGCGCATCCGAAGGAGCCTCTATTCAAGCGAATATGCCCGCCTATAAAGAAGCGTGGATGATTATTTTTATCATCATTTCGGCACTGTTGTTGCTATTGGGGCTATACCACTCAAAAGTACTTCCTTCCACACAAGTACCAAACCAAGAAAAACGTTCAAGTTCCGATGTGGCGAAAGAGCTATGGGAGGTCATTAAAAACTTCTTTACCAAGAAACACATCTTTTACTATATCTGTTTCATCATACTCTACCGCTTTGCCGAAGGATTTATCATGAAAATCGCTCCGCTATTTCTGCGTTCTTCACGCGATATCGGCGGATTGGGACTTTCTCTTACCGAAATCGGCACATTGAATGGAGTGTTCGGTTCAGCTGCGTTTGTTTTAGGATCATTGTTAGCAGGAGTTTACGTTTCGCGTCGAGGATTGAAGAAAACGCTTTTCACCCTCTGTTGCGTATTCAACTTTCCATTCGTAGCCTACACATTATTAGCCATATTCCAGCCCGAAAATCTCTATCTGATAGGAACCGGTATCGTTATCGAATATTTTGGTTATGGATTCGGATTCGTGGGTCTCACACTCTTCATGATGCAACAGATAGCGCCGGGCAAACACCAAATGTCACACTACGCTTTCGCTTCGGGTATTATGAACCTCGGTGTCATGCTTCCAGGTATGATGAGTGGATTTTTCAGTGATTGGCTAGGCTATGAAAGATTCTTTATCTATGTATCGTTGGCTACAATACCATCGTTACTAATCACCTACTTCATTCCATTCACCTACGATGATTCGAAGAAAGAAAGTAATCGATGACAAAAAATAGATCTACGTTCAATCGCGATTAAACATTAAACACATATACATTAAAAAAGAAAAAACGATATGACAAAAAAAATGGTTATGCCCTGGGAAGACCGTCCGGCAGGATGTGCGGACGTCATGTGGCGTTATTCGAAAAATCCAGTAATCGACCGCTACCATATCCCCTCTTCCAACAGCATCTTCAACAGTGCCGTAGTACCTTTTGAAGACGGGTTCGCCGGAGTGTTCCGTTGCGATAACAAAGCCGTGCAAATGAATATCTTTGCAGGATTCAGCAAAGACGGTATTCACTGGGACATCGAACATAATCCCATTAAATTCAAAGCAGGAAATACCGATATGATAGAATCTGAATACAAGTATGATCCCCGTGTCACTTGGATCGAAGACCGTTACTGGATCACATGGTGTAACGGTTACTACGGTCCGACCATCGGTGTAGGCTACACATTCGATTTCAAAGAGTTTTTCCAATGTGAAAACGCCCTTCTGCCTTTTAATCGCAATGGAGTCCTGTTTCCGCAAAAGATCAACGGGAAATATGCCTTGTTGAGCCGCCCGAGTGACAGCGGACACACTCCGTTCGGCGATATTTATATCAGTTACAGCCCCGACATGAAATTTTGGGGAGAACATCGGCACGTACTCTCTCCCACACCTTTCCCCGTGAGCGCTTGGCAATGTACCAAAGTAGGTGCTGGCCCTATCCCTATCCTCACCGACGAAGGCTGGCTCATGTTCTACCACGGTGTCATTACCACTTGTAACGGATTCCGTTACTCTATGGGAGCGGCAATTCTCGACCGTGAAGACCCCTCCAAAGTACTTTATCGTACACAACCCTATCTCCTTGCTCCGGCAATGCCCTACGAGATGCAAGGCGACGTACCCAACGTTATATTCCCTTGTGCAGCCCTTCACGACGAAGATCGAGTAGCGGTCTATTACGGCGCGGCCGACACAGTCGTGGGAATGGCATTCGGATATATTTCGGAAATCATCGAATTTACCAAAAAGAACTCAACAATCTGATTTTTTATGAACATTCGCAATCTCATCGTTGCGGGAATCATAATGACAGTCTCGTCCGCCACACTATCGGCAGACGAGCCTGTCGCTTATGTAAACCCCTTCATCGGAACAACGAACTTCGGAACGACAAATCCGGGTGCAATCTGTCCTAACGGCCTTATGTCGGTCACACCATTCAATGTAATGGGTTCCGACAAAAACGTATATGACAAAGATGCACGCTGGTGGTCCACTCCCTACGAATACCACAACACATTTTTTACCGGATTTTCTCATGTAAACCTTAGCGGCGTGGGCTGCCCCGAATTAGGGTCACTCCTATTAATGCCGACAAACGGAAAACTCAATGTCGATTACAAGCAATACGGTAGTGAATACGCTTTGGAAGAAGCTCACCCAGGCTACTATGCCAACCAGCTCACTCGCTACGGTATCGATACAGAAGTGAGTGCGACTCCCCGCACCTCCATCGCCCGATTCACCTACCCAGGCGGTGAAAGCCACATATTGCTCAATTTAGGAGAAGGACTCACCAACGAGAGTGGAGCGACCGTCCGTAAAGTAAGCGATACCGAATACGAAGGTAGCAAGCTCCTCGGTGGATTTTGTTACTACAACCGGCAGGGAGTATTCCCTATCTATTTCGTGATACGGGTCGACAAAAAACCCCTACAATCGGGATACTGGAAAAAACAAAGACCTATGACCGGTGTAGAGGCCGAATGGGATCCCGATAACGGGAAGTACAAAATCTACACCCGGTACACCAAAGAAATGTCGGGCGATGATATAGGAGTATTCTTCTCCTACGACACCAAACCCGGAGAACAGATTCAAGTACAAATGGGCGTATCGTTCGTCAGCATCGAGAATGCCCGCCAAAACCTCGACAGTGAGCAGCAAGGATTCCAATTCGACAAAGTGTGCCTCGATGCCCGGAATCAATGGAACGATATACTCTCCCGAATAGAAGTAGAAGGAGGTTCCGATGAACAAAAAACCATCTTCTATACGGCACTATACCACATGTTTATTCACCCCAACATTCTCCAAGATGTCAATGGGCAATATCCCGCTATGGAGAGCGACAAGATACTCACCACCCGGCACGATCGCTACACCGTCTTCTCGCTATGGGATACATTCCGCAACGTACACCCATTCTTTACCCTCGCTTATCCCCAAAAGCAACTCGACATGGTACAGACCCTCATCGACATGTACAAAGAATGGGGTTGGTTACCTCGCTGGGAACTTTATGGAAACGAAACGCTCACCATGTCGGGAGATCCGGCTATCATTATGTTAGCAGACACATGGTTGCGAGGACTTAAAAAGTTCGACGCAGAAACAGCCTATGAGGCGATGATAAAATCGGCGACTGCTCCCGGTAGCGAAAACATCTTGCGTACCGATAACGACGACTACATGAAACTGGGATATGTACCCTTACGCGAGCAATTCGACAACTCCGTATCCCACGCCCTTGAATACTATCTGGCAGATTTCGCACTCTCCCGCTTCGCCGAAAGTTTAGGGCACAAAGAAGATGCCCAAACCTTCGCCAAACGTTCGTTGGGCTACAAACACTACTATTGCAAAGAATTCGGGACACTGCGTCCCATACTGCCAGACGGCTCGTTCTACACGCCGTTCGATCCCCTGCAAGGACTCAACTTCGAACCGGCTCCCGGATTCCACGAAGGCAACGCATGGAATTACACCTTCTATGTACCCCACGACATCGACGGGCTAAAACGATTGATGGGAGGAGAAAAGAAATTCGCCGCCAAGTTGCGCAAAGTGTTCGATGAAAATCTTTACGATCCAGCAAACGAGCCAGACATCACTTACCCCTACCTTTTTGCCCAAGTCAAAGGTGAAGAATGGAGAACAGACTCGCTGGTCAACTCGCTCTTGAAAAAATACTTCAAGAATCAACCCGATGGCATACCCGGCAATGACGACACAGGAACGATGTCAGCATGGGCCGTATTCAGTATGATGGGACTTTATCCCGATTGTCCGGGAATACCCCGTTATACCCTCGTAGCTCCTGCCTTCGACAAGATTATACTCCATCTCGATCCTCGTTATTATACCCAAGACACCCTGGTCATCGAGTGCGAACGGCCTTCTCCGAAGGCTATCTACACCGACCGTATCACGGTAAACGGAAAAAAACATAAAGGACGATTCATTTTCCACGAAGATTTAGTCAATGCCGGTACAATCAGGTTCACTCTTACCGAGAAAAAATAAATTCAATCTTTCTCCATAATGCAGAAGCGGAGCCAATTTCCATTTGAGGGAATTGGCTCCGCTTGTTTTATAAATTCCGAAATCTATCGACTATTCCCACTCGATAGTCGAAGGCGGTTTAGAACTGATGTCGTAAACAACCCGATTCACGCCACGCACCTTGTTAATAATGTCGTTAGATACCTTGGCAAGGAACTCATAAGGCAAATGAGCCCAATCGGCAGTCATACCGTCGGTCGAAAGAACGGCTCGGAGGGCGACAGCCCGCTCGTATGTCCGTTCGTCGCCCATCACCCCTACCGACTGTACCGGCAACAAAACGACTCCCGCCTGCCACACTTTATTATACAGGTCGTTGTCGATAAGTCCTTGTATGAAAATATGATCTGCCTCCTGCAAGATATGTACCTTCTCGGGTGTGATATCTCCAAGTATACGGACAGCCAATCCGGGACCGGGGAAAGGGTGACGTCCGATGAGTTTCTCGCTGATACCCAGTTCCCGACCGACCCGGCGCACCTCGTCTTTAAACAGCAGACGCAACGGCTCCACCAGTTTCAAATTCATCTTCTCGGGTAATCCTCCCACATTATGGTGCGATTTGATAGTCATACCCGTAATCGAAAGCGATTCGATCACGTCGGGATAAATAGTACCTTGCGCCAACCATTTTATATCGGTCAGCTTACGAGCCTCGCGATCGAAAATATCGATAAAACCTTTACCGATAATTTTCCGTTTCTTTTCCGGCTCGGTCACCCCCTTCAACTGTTCGTAAAAATAATCCTTAGCATCTATGCCCAAGACATTGAGCCCCATATCCTTGTAGTTGGCAAGAACGCTCTCAAACTCGTTTTTCCGCAACAAACCGTTATCGACGAAGATACAGGTAAGGTGATTACCGATCGCCTTGTTAAGCAACACGGCAGCCACAGTAGAATCGACACCTCCCGACAAAGCCAATACCACTTTATCGTCTCCCAATTTCGTACTTAATTCCGCTACCGTATGTTCGATAAACGATGCCGGTGTCCAGTCCATATCACAGTGACAGATATCACGTACGAAATTCGTCAGCAGAAGCGTGCCGTCTTCACTGTGATATACCTCTGGGTGGAACTGTACACCCCATGTCGGTTCGCCCTCGATATGAAAAGCCGCTGTCTTTACTTCATGGGTACTGGCCACAAGGGTGAAGGTAGAGGGAATTACCGTAATAGAATCGCCATGCGACATCCATACGGTGGAATTCTCCCGCACACCGCGCATGAGGGGATCGTTCTCATCATGCCAAGCCAAATTGGCACGACCATATTCCCGGGTATCGGCAGACTCGACCTTTCCCCCCGACGTATGAGCCAAAAATTGCGCCCCGTAACAAACGCCAAGTACCGGATAGACACCACGGATACGACTCAAATCGACAAAAAGGGCATTAGGATCGTTCACCGAATAGGGACTCCCCGAGAGAATCACTCCTTTAATTCCCTCTTCTCCGTAAGGGAATTTATTGTACGGCAAGATTTCGCAATACGTGTTCAGCTCCCGCAACCGACGGGCAATCAACTGCGTGTATTGAGAACCGAAATCGAGAATAATAATTTTTTCCTGCATAATCGTAGGTCTTTATGTATGTTGTATATGATTTTCTATTTTATCCTGAATCAACTGTTTGATATTATCCGGCTCCCCGACAAGCCAAATCACATCGTGCGCCTCAAAACAAGTTTGTCCGTCGGGCTGATGAAATGTTCCGTCTGCACGTTCTATTCCCACAACGAGGCAATTATTCTTATTACGAATGCTCAACGACGAGCTCGTTTGCCCGATCAACGGCGAATTCCCGGGAACAACAACATGCGTAAATGTGACTTCCCTGTTATCGGTTTCCTCTTCGGGCGATTCACTACCTTCCACTACGGTAAGCAAAGATTGAATCTGATCATCTGTTCCAATAACACCGATCGTATCTCCCGGAAAAATTCGGGTTTCCCCCTTCGGGATATTGATTCGCCGAGTTCCCCTCTGAATACTTACGACATTGATTCCATATTCTCTGCGTAAATCGGAATCCATTAGGCGACGTCCGGCAAACGGACAGTCAGCATTTACATCCATATAGGCCAAATGCATATCGCTCACCAAGCTCGTATTCCGTCCTGTCTTTCGCAATTCCCTTTCGTTCAAGTTATCCATAAATATATTTTCGATACGCATGAACTGCTTCTGTATGCGCTTAGACAATAAAATGAGAACAACAATGAATATGCCCAGTCCCAACAACACACCGGTACGTTGAGAGTGGACGATAGAAAGATAATATATAACGAAAAACAAAGCCAGCAATATGCGGAAAACTATCATCAAAGTCAATGGAACCCGGTTTACACTCCCCTCTCCCAATTTCCTTATCAAGGACATGCTTACCTCCTTAACCATCAAAGCCCACAAGAACGGAGACATCACTACAAAAGTTACGATAGCGGCGATCATACGCCCCCACTCAGGCAAAATTTCCACCATCAACGGTATAAACCACATTTTAGAGACCATAATTATCGCTACGATCAGCGACGAATAAAGCAGTACTCTCCACAAATATTGTGCAATAGCCTCTTTCCATACTGCCTTATGAGGCTTTATTTCGGTTCGGCTCTGACTATAACGGTCAATAGCTGCAAGCCACCTCTCCGGCAAACGTCGCTCAATCCAACTATAAGCAGGGTCGGCCAACCGAATACAATAAGGAGTCAAAAAAGTAGTTATCACCGATACTGCCACAACTATCGGATACAGAAATTTGTCGATCACATTCAACGACATTCCCAACGAGGCTATAATAAAAGCGAACTCACCGATTTGAGATAAACTGAACCCCGATTGTATTGATATTTTCAAAGTCTGTCCCGAAGCCAACATACCCACCGTACCGAAGAATATCTGTCCTACAATAACAACAATAGAGAGCAAACAGATAGGCAATGCATATTGACTGAGAGCCGCCGGGCTGACCAACATACCTACCGATACGAAAAATATGGCTCCAAACAGGTCCTTTACCGGTTGAACGACTTTCTCTATCCGTTCGGCTTCGTTCGTACCGGCTAATATAGATCCCATGACAAAAGCTCCCAAAGCCGAAGAAAATCCGGCATAAGTAGCCAAAACGACCATACCCAAACAGAGCCCCATAGAAACGACCAACAAAGTCTCGTCATTTAAAAACTTACGTGTTTTTTTCAGAATCAGGGGTAATATGGAGATCCCCACAACAAACCAAATAATCAGGAAAAAGACCAATTTAGCGATACTCTCCAACAGTTCCGCCCCTTCGAACGAGTTCTTCACGACAATAGAAGAAAGTACCACCATCATCACCACGGCAAACAAATCTTCTACAATCAACACTCCAAAAACTAAATTCGTAAAAGCCTTCTTGCGTAAATTCAAATCGGTAAAGGCCTTGATGATAATCGTCGTCGACGACATGGATAACATGGCTCCCAAAAAGATACTGTCGAGATACGTAAAATGTAATAACCGACCGGCTCCGTAGCCTGCCAGCATCATACCCGATACAACGACTAGCGCTGTAAGAACGGCCGATGCCCCTACTTGAAAAAGTTTTTTAAAGCTGAATTCCAATCCCAAAGAAAACAGAAGTACAATGATACCCAGTTCTGCCCATAAATTTATATCACCCTCATCTACTATAGTAGGAAAAAAAACGAAATTGGGACCCACTAAAAAACCGGCGACAATATAACCCAATACAACGGGCTGTTTCAATTTCTTGAAAAGTAATGTCACTACCCCAGCCACAATCAAAATAAGAGCCAAATCGGTAATGAGGGCATCCAATTCCATAATCAAATCTCGTTTTGAAGTGAAATATATTCCGTTCGGTAAATATTACGCATATGGGAAAAAAGAGAAACAAAATCGGTCGTAGACCGAGACAAAACGATAAATTTCAAATCGGTCTTCTGTTCCGAATAATTATATTCTACCAACACATTGTGTAACGAAACCTTATACTCACCCAATAATTTTTCATACCGGGTCAAATCCTCGACAATCTCGGCCGCTTTCAAATGTATAATTTTTCCTTCCCGGTCTAAATTCGTCCGACGTTCATATTGTTCCAAACTCACCAATGTGAACAATATCAATATGGTCGAAATAATCGCAATAACATAAAGACCTACACCTACCGCCAAACCCAAAGCCGCCACCATCCAAATACCGGCAGCTGTGGTCAGACCTCGTATCGAACCTTTTGTTTGAATGATGGCTCCCGCACCCAAGAAACCGACACCTGTAATCACTTGTGCGGCAACTCGTCCCGGGTCTCCGTTTTTCAATCCCAAATAAACCTGTGGAATATAGATAGAGATAATCATCGCCAACGTTGCACCCATAGAGATGAGCGCAAATGTACGAGCACCGGCTACTTGGCCTTTCCGCTTTCGCTCAAAGCCCACGATACCCCCCAACAACAAACTCAGCATCAACTTGAATATAGCCGAGGTCGTCGTAACCTCTGTATCCGAAATAGTATTCAGAAAATCATTGAAGAGGTTCATATCACAATTCTTTTGATTATGCAAAGATAGTGCAAGGTGAGCGCAGAAGCAAATTTATTTGATTATGCCGAACCACAGCCCGTCTTCGCAACTTTGCAAAGATAGTACAAGGTGAGAGAAAGACAAAGCAAACATGTTCACTTTTCTCGCCAAACTCCCTCACAGCTCAATGTGCAAAACAAATTTATCAGAAAGCGATTTTCCCGATAAACCGGAAACAAAAAAAGAGCGGCAACTTTCGTTACCGCTCTTTTACTAATATTGTATACGACTTACTGGATTCCCGAAGTCGCTACTTCCGACGAAATTTTCTTTACCAAACCTTGCAGCACAGCTCCCGGTCCTACCTCGACAAACGTATCGGCTCCGGCGGCGATCATGTTTTGGATAGTTTGTGTCCAACGTACCGGAGCGGTCAATTGAGCGATAAGGTTCTTCTTGATCGTTTCAGGATCGGTTTGAGGTTCTGCATTCACATTCTGATAAACAGGACATTTCGGAGCATGGAAATCGGTATGAGCGATGGCATCTGCCAATTCAGCACGAGCCGGCTCCATCAGAGGAGAATGGAAAGCACCACCCACTTTGAGTTTCAAAGCCCGTTTTGCACCGGCCTCCAACATCTTTGCACAGGCAGCATCTACACCTTCGATAGAACCCGATATAACAATTTGTCCCGGGCAATTATAATTGGCAGGAACCACGACACCTTCGGTTACCGAAGCGCACAATTCCTCGACTCTCGCATCGGGTAAAGCCAACACAGCCGCCATTGTCGACGGTGTTTTTTCACAAGCTTTCTGCATAGCCTGCGCACGTGCCGAGACAAGACGCAAACCGTCCTCGAAAGAAAGTGCTCCGGCGGCTACCAATGCCGAAAATTCACCCAACGAGTGACCGGCTACCATATCGGGATTAAAATCGTCACCCATCGTTTTTGCCAAAATTACCGAGTGCAAGAATATAGCAGGCTGGGTAACTTTGGTTTGACGCAAATCTTCGTCTGTTCCGTTAAACATCAGGTCGGTGATATTGAAGCCCAATATCTCGTTGGCCTTATCGAACATCTCTTTGGCTACGGGGTTATTTTCGTAGAGGTCTTTTCCCATACCTACAAATTGCGCCCCTTGTCCGGGAAATACAAATGCTTTCATTTTCTTCTTTTTTAATTACGGAAAATTTTCCTTATTCAAAAATCGCTGCAAAGTTAATCAATTTTGATATAGATTTGTTGTATTATACAAATATTCTTTCTTATTTTGTTCCCATTGAACGAAATAATACTTAAACGATAAAATAAATGAACACATTTTCTGCGATACTTTTACTCTTCGGGAACCTCGGTACGACAGAGCTTATTGTTATATTGGTAGTGGTTTTACTTCTTTTTGGAGGTAGAAAAATACCGGAATTGATGCACGGTATCGGGAAGGGTGTACGTAGTTTCAAAAAGGGAATGAACGAAATCGAAGAGGAAATAAATGCTCCGGTCTCCAAAAACGAGGAACAGAAAAAGGAAGAAGGGAAATAATTACTCGATCGTTCACTATAATTATAATCATTATCATTTCTGCATTCTCATGTATAAATGATATTTCACGGTTTTACCACACTTGTAGAGCCACGACACATTCATGGATAACGAGCTGAAAGAGATGAGTTTTTGGGATCATGTCGATGACCTGCGCAGAGTCATACTACGCTCGGTCGGTGCAATTATCCTCTTATCGGTCGTGTTTTTTACTCTCATGCCTCGAATATTCGACAGCATTGTCCTTGCGCCCTGCCATTCCGATTTCATATTATATCGGTTACTTTGTGACCTGAGCCAACACACGTCCATCTTACCGGATTTTTGCAACGACCATTTCGAGGTAAAACTTATCAATATACAATTAGCTTCCCAGTTTTTTATCCACATGAGCACGTCCATGTGGATTGCCTTGTTGTTTGCGTTTCCATATGTCATCTATCAACTGTGGACTTTCGTCAGTCCGGGATTATACGCCGGCGAAAAACGACATGCCAGAGGGGCATTTCTCGCAGGGAATATCATGTTCTTTATCGGTATCGGAGTGGGATATTTTCTTGTATTTCCGTTAACGTTGCGTTTTTTGGCAGAGTACCAAGTGAGCGAAATGGTTCCTAACCAAATCTCACTGGACTCATACATGAGCAACTTCCTCACACTTAATTTTATTATGGGACTCGTATTCGAATTACCCCTGCTGTGCTGGTTGTTGTCGAACATGGGGCTTATCACAAGACGTTTTTTCAAAACTTATCGCCGACATGCTATCGTCATACTACTTATATTAGCTGCGTTTATCACACCATCGAGCGACCCATTTACTTTGTCTGTCGTATTCGTTCCCTTATATGCATTATATGAATTGAGCGCATGGGTGGTTAAACCGGCTCCTCAAAAAGACGACGGAAATAGCGAAGAAGATAGTAACGAGATTTTAGACGAACATTAAATCCCCTCTTATTCCGACGAAATCGGAAATAAGAGAGCTAAAAATAAGGACAGAATTCCAAAAAGAAAGGGTCTCATATAGATTATATGGGACCCTTTTTGTGACTCCGACAGGATTCAAACCTGTAACCTTCTGATCCGTAGTCAGATGCTCTATTCAGTTAAGCTACGGAGCCATTTCCAAATCTGTTTTTTCATATAGTTGTTCTCGCTTGAACAACCTTGCATTGAGTGACTCCGACAGGATTCAAACCTGTAACCTTCTGATCCGTAGTCAGATGCTCTATTCAGTTAAGCTACGGAGCCGTTTGCGGTTGCAAAGATAGGAATAATTTTATTCCGACGTATCTTTTTATCTTATTTTTTTACCTCCAATATATGATTTTTTTCTATCGTACCCATTTTCAGACAAATAGATTTTTTCTTATTCCAAGAATTTAGGACTGAATACCAACAGACCGATATTTATACCGAAGTTCCAGTTACGTGCTGGATAATCATAGTAATTGGCATAAAGACTAATCGAAGCGAAAGAGAGATCGAGCACTAAGGAACTCTCGCCCATAAAATGATACTTCGTAAAGGCTTTTCCATAATAGGGAACCATATTTTCACCTTCGTAAATCTGCCGAAATGGAGCAAAAACATAGAACTCATTGCGAAATTGCAAATTATTCAGGATTTTCCAAATGGGTATCACTCCCGCCGCCAAATATTGTGTGGAACGAAAAGCTGGATTGAAGATAGTTTTACTATGCGGAGTAGGAGTAAATGCCGGTGCTTGGATTAGTGTGGAAGTATAATTACTCAACAGTCCTTTACTCGATACCACGGCTTTCCCCCGAACACCCAACACGAATTTATTTCCCAAAGGGAAATAGGTATGAATATTTCCTTCTATCTGTAACCACGAAAGTGTCTGTTTGCTATGTGGTTGCAAATTCGAGTTATATGGCTTGAATCGTTCTTTTCCATACGCCAATAGCCCTAATACGGAACAATCTGTACCAGAGGTGGGGTACATGTAATTATTCAAATTATTTTGATCGAATTTCATCGATGCTACAAGCAAGTTATAACGACTGCGATCCTGTTCATTCTTGGAAAAATCTACCGTATTGGATTGGTAATACTTATCGTTCATCGAACCATATCCAACAGAAACGACAGCTTTCGAACCGGTCAAAAACGGCAACCCCAACCGTAACTTCACATATTGCTCGGATTGTGTGATAAAAGAGGGCATGCGGTCGGAATAAAACAACGTTTCATTTTGATAAAACTTTTGTTTAGAAGCCACAGCTTGCAGTTTCAGATACATAGGTATAACGGTCTTCAAATCGAAACGAGCCGATAACATGCCAGAAGTATAAGACTGTCCTATTTGCCCACCTAAATCGAGATCGAGAGAATTGAGGCTTACCGTGCGATAGTGTGCACCTATATATATTTGATTGGAACTAGTCGACGAAATAAATCCTCCCATTCCTATCGCCAGTTGATCGTGCACTTTTGCTTTAATATCGAGATTGAACATGCCACTTTCCTTGTCGTATCGGGCATGAGGTATCAAATCGGATATTTTCCCATCGGATATGGTTTTATAGTAAGCAGCCTTAGCCTGCTCATCGGAAAAAGGTTCATCTGAATCGAATTGCCGACGAATATACTCCCGTTGTTGATGATTCCCTCCCTCTACCGAAACTTTATCAAATACAAGGTCGGGGGTTTTACTTTTGAAAACCATTCGCTGCAATTGGCGGGTGTCCTGAGATAGTTCTCTGGGAATACGACTTTTGATAGAATCCATCATAGCTATCGTACGGTCATATCCTATCTTGGCAATTTGCCGTGCTTTGGGAAAGTCGAGAAGTCCTACATCACTCAAATTGAAACGCATCAAAATCCCATCTTCGGGATCGAGAGTATAATCGCTTTTTTGCATGACCATATTCTCGATTTGATTCATCAAATCGTCTTCTTTGGGTTTATCCAGTTTAGCGGCAACAATACTCCCGATGATGATATCGGGATTAAAATCGGACTTCATCACATCGACAGGGAAATTATTATAAATACCGCCGTCATAGACCAATACGCTGTCGATTTCAATCGGTTTGAATACGAAAGGGAAACTCATGGAAGCTCTCACGGCATCACCCAAATCACCATTCCTCAATATGACTTCTCGCTTGTGATATACATCGGAGGCAACCGCTCGAAACGGAACGAATAAATTATCGAAATTCCCTTCGCACTGTGCCGAATAAGGTGCAAATATACTCATGAACGCATAATTCATAGGGAACGGATTGATGAGGCTATTAGGCAAGAAATGCGGTTCGAATTTAGTCGAGTCTTGTAAAGCGACATTAAATGTAACGATCTCGGGAGTAGGATCGGGTTTCTTAAAATAATAGACGTATCTTTTGTCAAAAATTCCACGAGACCACAAGTTGAAATCTTCGGAAAGAATCAAATCCAGCATTTCGTCGGGGGTATATCCCATAGCATACCATGCCCCCACAATAGCCCCCATCGACGTACCGGCTACATAATCGATGGGCACATTATTTTCTTCGAGAGCTTTGATAATACCTATATGCGCTATTCCCTTAGCTCCGCCTCCGCTCAAAACCAAACCCACGGTCTGGGCCTGCAAACAAGCCAATCCGCAGATCACTGTAAAGAGAATCGACAAAATTCGTTTCATAATTCATATTATCATTTGCAACAACCCGGCAAAATATACTCATCAATTGGCTTCGGAAATAAACGAATCTTTAAATCCGATAAAATAGAGAACACCATCGAGGCCTATCGTCGATATAGACTGGCTAGCGTTTTCCTTCACTTTCGGTTTAGCATGATAAGCGATACCTAAACCTGCCGTACTCAACATAGGCAAGTCATTCGCCCCATCTCCGACAGCTATCGTCTGAGCTATATCCACGTTTTCTACCTGTGCTATCAATTTCAACAACTCAGCCTTTCGACGCCCATCGACAATATCGCCGACATAACGTCCCGTCAATTTCCCATCGATTATCTCCAACTCATTGGCATACACATAATCGATTCCATAACGTTGTTTCAAATAGTTTCCGAAATAGGTAAATCCACCCGAAAGAATAGCAATTTTGAATCCTGCCCGTTTCAACACTTGCATCAGACGATCCACGCCCTCGGTGACGGGAAGCGATTCAGCCACTTCTTTCAAGACCGATTCGTCGAGTCCTTTCAACAGACCGACACGTCGTGCGAAACTCTCGCAAAAATCGATCTCCCCTCGCATAGCCGACTCGGTAATCGCTTTCACTTCGTCACCTACCCCGGCTCTCACTGCCAACTCGTCGATAACCTCGGTTTCTATTAGTGTAGAATCCATATCGAAACAGATCAACCGACGACAACGGCGATATATACTATCTTCCTGCAAAGATATATCCATGCCCAAATGTGCAGAAAGTTGCATGAACTCGGACTGCATAGCCACTTTATCTCTCGGCGTACCCCTCACAGATAACTCAATACATGATTTGGGAGGCCGAACCGTTTCATCGAGCGGAATACGCCCCGTAAGCCGTTGAATGGCATCGATATTTAATCCTTGCTCTGCCACAATACGGGTGACCTCACCTATCTGACGGGCTGTAATACAACGCCCCAATATCGTAATAATATAGCGGTTCTTTCCCTGTAACCCCACCCAGCGCGTATATTCCTCTTCACTAATAGGGGAGAAACGAATGTTCACATCAAGCTCATAGGCCTTGAACAAGAGATCTTTAAGTATATCGCCCGATTTGGTTTCGTCAGTTTTAAATAATATTCCCAACGAAAGCGTATGGTGAATATCGGCCTGCCCGATGTCCAAAATAAAAGCATCGTACCGGGCTAACACTTCTGCCAAAGCGGTCGTTACCCCCGGTTTATCGTCACCCGATATATTAATAAGTATAATTTCGTTTTTTGGTTTCATTAAAAAGAACTATTCTGATTTATTTCTGCAAATATAGCGTAAAGAAAAGCAGTGACAAACTTTATTCAAAAGTTTCCCTATTATGGTATTATCTTTCGCTAATAAATGATTCCTCAAAAAACGCCCCGAAAAGAAAAGACAAATTCCAACCCTCAAAAAGATATACAAGTAACCTTGCCAAACAGCTCCTCAAAGAGAATTACCTAAAAAACAATATAAACCTTCTTATTACACTTTCTTTGATTTATATTTGCAAAATATAATTAAAAATATTGTTCCAACAAAAAGGACTCTATGAAATCTTTCATTTACAGTTTTGCCTTATTTTTTTCAGTAGCACTCTTAACTAGCTGTCTTGATCCTTCGGAAAAAAATAAAGACGATGAGCCATATTCGATCGAGTTGGTTAACGATGTTGTCGTTCTATCGGCCGATGAGACCCAAAAGCCAAACAGTATCGAATTTACTGTATCAGACGATTGGTATATCGCTCCCGAGACTAACCCGGAGACCGAATATAAAGGCTCCGACTGGGTAACAGTCGACACCGAGCACGGTTCAAAAGGCATACACTCCATCGGGATTATCGCCCAAGCTAATTTCAGTGGTAAAGAAAGAGAGGCTGCATTCAGGCTCACCTGTGGCGAAAACAGTTCTCTTATCATTGTAAAACAAAGCACCCGCACTCAAAATGGCACGATACTAGACTTTGCAATTCCCCGGCGCATCATCGCCGACTACCAGACCATTGTCTCTTCCGAATCGACCGACTTAATCCAAAAACCTATTGCCTTATACATCAACGATGAAAAATTTGACGTGACTCCCCTCTCCCGCCAAGAGGGAATTTTTGAGTTGCCGGCACGTCTCAAAGGAGCACACTCCATGTATGTGACTATCGGCGAAGAGCAATACCAATTCGGGGAAGTCGAGATATACACAAGCGGTGAGCCGATAAACAATTTCGTCGTAGGTTTTCCGTTCAGCATGGACGTAGACAACATCACAACCCTCGTCACCTGCAATAGTGGTTCTTACGACTACTCGTTCGCTTCTGACTCCAACGGCGCAATATCTCTCCCTTTGTTTCGCGACGCCAATGACCAAGCCCTCGGTTTTTGTTCGTTTAGAGACCTCGAACAAATCTCTTCCCGATACATCTATGGAAGAATTGTATGCGGAGCCAACGAAAACGAGATGATCCATTATGACACCCCAAACTATACAGCCAGTTTGTGGAGCAGTTCCTCTCAACAAGTCATTATCGACATCACCACAGGACTTGTCTATTACATAGACGAACAAGATGTACTGATACGCATGAATGCTCAGTTCCAACAACGCGATGAACGTAGTTTCTATGTATCGAACCTACAACGTTACCAAGAAGATCTTGATTTCAATACACGCATTTATATCATAGAACTGCCTGAGGGAGACTTGAATCATTGGAAAGAATTATCCCAACATAACCCCGGACTGTATGTCACCGCTCGTGCTTACAAAACCCAAGTTCCCGATGCCATAGGCATTTGGGGCAAATGGATAGGCACAAGTGACGGTTCTATCTACCTCAACGAGAATCAGATCATGAACGAATATGGGAAAATCAAAGAATTTACACCTCCTACCGAAGGGCAGGCCAAAAGCGAAGTTTTCACTTGTTACGGTTCGGGAATGCTATATCGGTTGCGTTATTTGCATTACTGGGAAGATGCCTCGCACATTCACTCGACCCTCCGTATAGAAACTCCCGAAGGAACCTCAATGTGGGAGACCGACTGGGTAGATCCCGCCCCCGACAATACCACTATGATTTGGTATCCCTACTACAAAGCCTACCAATATCCCGACAAAACCATATTACTCCCCGGCAACATCGAGAAGGGCAATAGCACTCTCTTTGCCATCACCATTACTCCGACCGGTGGTGTAGACTCTTTTGAAGCTACACCTATCGACCGAGAGCAATTCTCTAACATTATAAACCATTGGGATATACAGAAATTCCCCTATTTAAGTAACCACGATTATATCATAACCGAGGACAATAAAATTTATCGTCGCAGCATTGTCCCATTCGGCAACGAACAACTCATCTACAATGGCGATGGATATATTCATAATTGCATAAGTTTCCAAAATGTATGCAGTATGTTCGTGCGCGAAAACGACCAACTTTACCTCATCGACTACGATGCACAAGGGACAGAAAAAAAACAAAATCCCCCTTTATGGCGAAAAGTTTGAAGCAATAGGATACAGAATGTGCCGTTTTAAGTAGCAATTAGTTCCTTCAAAAAAAAAGCCTAATAACCAGATAATTATCAAATTTTAAATTGTTAAAACAAGAAATACATTTGGTTAATTCCCGAAAAACCTCCAACTTTGTCCCGATTTTATGGGTTCCCGGTAGTGAAGGAAGCGTCCTAAGCAAGAGGAACTAACCGCTGAAAATCAGCGGGGTCTGCCGTTTCGGTGCGATACCCTGACGTCAGATTTAGTATGAACCATAATACTTCATTATGAAGAAAACAAAGTCAGTTATTGGTATGCTGGCGTTGGTTTTATTGTTTTCGTCGGCTTTCAATCCGGTAGAAACTGGATTAAAAGAAGGGAAACAGGCTCCGATGTTGAAATTAAAAAATTCAGAGGGGGCAGTTACTCTCAGTGAATTAAAAGGCCGATATGTTTTGCTGAATTTCTGGGCCGGATACGATGCTCCGTCTCGTATGGAAAATATACGGTTTGCCCGAGAAATAGACAAAAGCAAAATCGAAAACATCAGTCTCGTATCGGTATCGTTCGATACCAGTCGAAAAGTATTCGAAGAGACAATCAAACGAGACGGACTAAACACCGCTACCCAATTCTATGACAAAGACGGTTCTCAATCGGATATATTCGACAACTACCGTCTGAACAAAGGATTCGCCAGTTATCTGATTTCGCCCGAGGGTGTCATCATCGCCAAAGACCCGGATCCAGAACAATTGACAAAACTTATTCGTCAATAATCAAAACCTCCGTTATGTAAATGAAGCATAACGGAGGTTTTCTCTTTCTCCCCTAAACACTTTTCGAATTTCGGAACAACGCATTCCGACTCTACAAATTATTTCTTCCCATTCAACCACCTTAACAGGGCTCTTTGAACTTTTATATTTTTCATTACATAACATTGCGACAGCAAACGATTTACATTATCTTTGCAGACAATTTCGGGAAAGGAATCCCTACAACCTTACAGAAGGTCGCAACGCAGATATATACTTAAAATTTCATTATCAATGATTATAGCCAGTCAGAAAAAAAAGGAAAATATTGCCGAATACTTGCTGTATATGTGGCAAATTGAGGATATTATCCGAGCTTACGGGCTGGATATAGACCAAATACAAAAGCATATCATCAATTCTTATGACTTACCCGAGGAACAAAAAAAGAGCATGCGGGAATGGTACGAATCACTCATCGATATGATGCACTCGGAGGGTGTAGAAAAGAAAGGCCATTTACAACTGAACAAGAACGTACTTATCGACTTGACAGATTTGCACCTGCGTTTGCTGAAATCTACCCGAGAACCGTTTTACGGAGCAGCATTTTTCAAGACTCTTCCCTATATAGTGGAGCTGAGAGCCAAATCGGGAGAAGGAAAGACCGGTGAATTGGAAACCTGTTTCAATGCGTTGTACGGAGTATTGTTACTGCGATTGCAGAAAAAAGAAATCCAATCCGACACACTGAAAGCGATTCAACAGATATCGACTTTCCTTTCGATTCTCGCCGAAAAATACAAACAGGAAAAAGCCGGTGAATTGGAACTGGAATAAAACATAAAATGCGATGACTAAGAAAATTCTTATTACGGGCGCTAACGGACAGTTGGGACATGAAATGCGGAACGCATTGAAAGGGAACAACCGTTTTGAATGTATCTTTACCGATGTCGCTGAATTGGACATCTGCAATGCCGAAGCCGTAAAACAAACCATAGCCGACAACCACATCGACTATATCGTCAACTGTGCCGCCTATACTCAGGTAGACAAAGCGGAAGACAATGCCGAACTTTGCAGAAAAATCAACACCGATGCCGTCGAAAATCTTGCTCGCGCGGCTGCCACTTACGGAGCCCGCATGATTCACATCTCTACCGACTATGTTTTCAACGGAAGAGGCTACCGTCCCTATACCGAAGCTATGACACCTGACCCGCAATCGGTTTACGGGTCGACCAAACTGGAAGGAGAAAAAATATTGACCGATATCTGTCCCGAAAGTATTATTATTCGCACAGCATGGTTATACTCTCCTTACGGCAACAACTTTGTCAAAACCATGCTGCATTTAGGAAAAGAGCGGGAAGAGTTATCGGTGGTCTCCGACCAGATAGGCACGCCCACTTGCGCCGCCGACCTCGCACAAGCAATCCTTGTCATACTGCAAGCGGATACATTCGTGCCGGGAACATACCATTTCTCTGACGAAGGGGCATGCAGTTGGTATGACTTCACTGTAACTATTCACAGGCTGGCCGGGATCACGACCTGTCGGGTGACACCGATACGAAGCGACGAATATCCCAGTAAGGCACACAGACCTTTTTACAGCGTCCTCGACAAGAGTAAAATAAAAAAAACATACGGGCTGACTATTCCTCACTGGTACGAAAGCCTGTCGAATTGCATAGAATTATTACAAGAAACCCATTAATAACGTGAGTACACTTACAGAAGAAATCAGTAAACATAGAACATTCGCTATTATCAGCCACCCGGATGCAGGAAAAACGACACTAACCGAGAAACTGCTTCTTTTCGGAGGAGCTATTCATATTGCCGGTGCTGTAAAATCGAATAAAATCAAAAAGACCGCCACTTCGGACTGGATGGAGATAGAGAAACAACGCGGTATCTCGGTCGCCACGTCGGTCATGGGATTCAATTACGGCGATTACAAGATAAATATTCTCGACACCCCGGGTCACCAAGACTTCGCCGAAGATACATACCGCACACTGACAGCAGTAGATAGCGTAATTATCGTAGTCGATGTTGCAAAAGGTGTTGAAACACAAACTCGCAAACTCATGGAGGTGTGCCGTATGCGCAACACACCGGTAATTGTGTTTGTCAACAAACTCGATCGTGAGGGTCGCGACCCGTTCGACATTCTGGACGAATTGGAAGCAGAGTTGAAAATAAACGTACGGCCCCTCAGTTGGCCTATCAACATCGGACAAAAGTTCAAAGGAGTTTACAATATCTACGAACAGAATCTAAACCTATTTACACCGAATAAACAAGTCGTCACCGAACGCATCGAATTAACCGATGTGAACAGTCCCGAATTGGAGACCTACATAGGAGAACAAGATGCCGAAAAGTTACGTGCCGACCTCGAATTGGTCGAAGGCGTCTATCCCGAATTTAACACGGAGGATTATTTAGCAGCCAAAATGGCTCCCGTATTTTTCGGCTCGGCGCTAAATATGTTCGGAGTAAAAGAATTGCTCGATTGCTTTGTGAAAATAGCACCTGCGCCCAAACCCATTCAAGCGGTAGAAAGAATCGTCCGACCCGAAGAGGAAAACTTCACAGGGTTCGTATTCAAGATACACGCCAACATGGATCCCAATCATCGCAGTTGTATTGCTTTCGTAAAAGTATGTTCGGGAAAATTCGAACGAAATGCCAATTACAAGCATGTGCGCAGTAACAAGATGATGCGCTTTTCGAGTCCCACGGCATTCATGGCACAGAAGAAATCGGTGGTCGACGAAGCTTATCCCGGCGATATCGTCGGGTTGCCCGATACAGGCAACTTCAAAATAGGCGACACGCTCACCTGTGGCGAAGAATTGCACTTCAAGGGGCTACCGAGTTTCTCGCCCGAAATGTTTAAATACATCGAAAACGATGATCCGATGAAGTCGAAACAATTGAACAAGGGTATAGATCAACTAATGGACGAAGGTGTAGCCCAATTATTCGTCAGTCAATTCAACGGCCGTAAAATCATCGGGACAGTAGGACAACTACAATTCGAAGTTATCCAATACCGATTGCTACACGAATATGGAGCGCAATGCCGTTGGGAGCCCATTAGCCTTTACAAGGCTTGTTGGATAGAAAGCGACGACCCACAGGCTCTCGAAGCATTCAAAAAACGGAAACACCAGTTCATGAGTGTAGACCGCGATGGTCGCGACGTCTTCATGGCCGATTCGAACTATGTTCTGCAAATGGCTCAAACAGATTTTCCCAAGATAAAATTCCACTTCACAAGTGAATTCTAACCGAGCCTCTTCCTCTATATGGCTAACGCCCCACAAAGGAAGGGTTTAAAAGTAATCTACTTCTCCCCTATGGCACGTTGTGCCATAGGGGAGAAGCTGAAAAACAATAGTCCCGAAGAGAGGGGTTGATAATGCCCTCTTTCGTAAGACATGAAATATCGAGCCCCTATCCTCGGTCGCCAACCAAAAAGAACAATTGCAACCTTATACCATCAGGGAATTTCAATACCCCATATTTGATTAGGTTCTATTCTCTTGAAATAGACAACCTTCTTTTTATTCATAGACGACAAGACCAACCGACCGTCCATATTCGTCCCTCGATAATAATTTAATGTAAATTCGGCAGGAGTATATACTCTCGAATCTTTATCGGGAACATATTCAAAACGTTGCTCCGACTCCAACCACATAGAGTCTTTGACCAAATGTGTATCCCAAATCAATATCTCATTGACCGTTTTTGAATGAGGAGGAACTGTATCAAGCCTCCCGGAGCCACACAAAGTCCTATAATCGACAACCGCATAAGCATCCGTTTTATTCATCGTCACAATATCGACAGAATAAATACCCGATTTGTCATATTCTTCCTCACAACCGAACAAGAAAAGAACAAAAGCAATAGCCGAATAAATAAAAGGCTTTTTCATTTCAACGTTGTTTTTCGATAGGTTAATCATATAAAATACAATCGATTTTTGCCTCCCTATTCCCCTCCGGCAGACGTTTAAAACTAAAAAAGCGTAGGGAACTTACCTGTTTATCTTACAAGAGGTACGACCAAGTAACCACGCAGAAATAAACAGCTACCCCCACGCCGACCGATATATACCCGCACTCCCGTGCGCATATATGGCAAGCATGAGCGTTTGCACTGCTTATCCTTCTGCTAAAAATTGGTCGTTTTCTTGTAAAGGATAAAACAAAACGCTTCAAAAAAATATGTCTGTCGAACAGACCAGCCGAACGACTTGGCGAAGATAGTGTAAAGAGAAATTAAAAACAAGTTTTATATTGTGTTTTTATCTCCTAATTACATAAAGCCTATATGTATACGATACAGAGAAAATGCTACGGAACTAACCATACTTGAATGCTGACTATTGAACTCGATTACAAGAACAGTAAGGAAAAGTTAATAAAGTCATTTAATAAAAAAATCCCCGGAAAGAATTCTTTCCGGGGATATATACTTGGAGAGTGTTTCAAAATTTAATTTCTCTCTACTGCCAAGAAGGCTCTATTTCAATCAGAAACGATTAAATACCCAACTCTTTTTTAATCGCTTCGATTTTAGCATCGGCCGCTGCATTGGCTGCATCGTAATCGGCATAGTTATCCATCTTGATACCACGCACTTCGATATAGAATTTGATTTTAGGTTCTGTACCGGAAGGACGGATAGAGACTTTGGAACCATCTGCCGAAAAATATTGCAAGACATTGGAAGTTACAGGCATATCGAGTTTCGATTTCGTACCATTCACCACATCGGTAGCTTCAAGCGATGCATAATCTTTTATAAGAATTACAGGAGAACCACCGAGTTCTTTCATAGGATTCTCACGGAAATTCTTCATCATGGCGACTATCTCCTCGGCTCCCGATTTTCCTTTACGAACGACCGAGATACCCTTTTCTTTGGAATATCCATATTTAATATAGATATCCTGCAACATTTGGTACATAGTCATACCTTTGTCTTTCGCCCAAGCGGCGATTTCGGCCATTAAAGAAATAGACGATACAGAGTCTTTGTCTCGAACGAAATCTTCGGGCAAAAATCCGTAGCTTTCTTCTCCGCCACCTATGTAGCGGGCTTTGCCTTCGTTCTCACGAATAACAGAAGCAATCCATTTGAAGCCTGTATAGCAATCGTACATTTTAAATCCGTTCTGCTCGGCGATCGTCTTGATAGTCTCGGTCGTCACAATAGTCTTAACGATATATTCGTTACCTTTCAGCAGCCCTAATTCTTTATTACGGGTCATCAGGTAATTGAGGAATATCATTACAATCTGATTGCCATTCACCAAAACGAATTCTCCTTTATCGTTACGCACAGCGATACCGATACGATCGGCATCGGGATCAGAAGCCATGACCAACTCGGCATCGGTTTCAATGGCTTTCTTAATAGCCATATCGAGAGCCGCAGGTTCTTCGGGATTGGGAGAAACGACAGTCGGAAAATCTCCACTTACAACATCTTGTTCGGGAACGTGAATGATGTTGGTGAATCCGAAGTTTTTCAACGAAGCAGGAATCAACTTCACTCCCGTACCATGTATAGGCGTGTATACGATTTTCATATCGTGATGATGAGCAATGGCCTCGGGACTAAGCGATAGAGTCTTAATACGGTCGAGATACCGACGATCTATTTCCTCTCCGATAATCTCGATCAGCTCTGCATTTCCCCGGAACTTCACATCTTTCACCGAAGTGATTTTATTTACTTCGTCTATGGTATTCTTATCGTGAGGTGCTATCATCTGTGCCCCGTCGTTCCAATAAGCCTTATATCCATTGTATTCTTTGGGATTATGCGATGCCGTAAGTATCACTCCACTCTGACACCCCAACTCTCGAATGGCAAAAGAAACTTCGGGAGTAGGACGCAAAGCATCGAACAGATATACTTTAATACCATTCGCCGAAAAAACATCGGCAGCGACCTCGGCAAATTTGCGGCTGTTGTTCCGGCAATCGTGACCGATAGCAACCTTTATCTGGGGTAGGTCGGCAAAGGCCTTTTTCAAATAATTGGACAATCCCTGAGTAGCAGCTCCCACCGTATAGATATTCATACGATTAGTTCCAGCTCCCATGATTCCACGCAGACCACCCGTACCAAATTCGAGGTCCTTATAAAACGCTTCTATCAAATCGGTCTTATCTTCGTTATCGAGCATGGCACGCACAGCGGCCTTTGTTTCTTCGTCATAGCCATCGCCCAACCATATTTGAGCTTTGGCGGTCACCTGTTTCAATAAATCTTCATTTCCCATATCGTAAAGAATTCAATAGTTAATTATCTTCTGTCACAAATTTAGTTATTTCAACGAGACCACCACACTATTTAAGCAAAAGTTTCTCATTAATTTAACATTCAGTAATCCAAGAGCTACCTCACTCCCCCAAACAATTCCCGACAAGGTTCAATACTTCGGAGGCGTTTCGAGAAAGCGATCGCCCGTCTGCCGCACGATTTCTTCATAGTACTCTTGGGAATATCCGGGGAAAAGTGGAGAATCGGGCAATCCATAACCATTATCCTTGAATTTTCCATTTTCTTCTTGCTTTACATTTCCATCGAGGAATTTCACCATAAGATACTCACCTAACTTCTTCCAACGAGCGGTCGAGGCTTCGGCGGCATCGCAACTATATTGCGTGAGGTAGGCAATAGCCTCTTGGGGAGAGGTCGCATACAACTCGACAGCAGCCTTATCGACCGCCGGCTGACGGAGATTCAACGAGGTTTCGACAGCCGACTGGACTTTGCGAATATCTCCTATCATAGGCTCATAACGAGCATAAGCCATATTCGCCACCCAATTATGAATCCAAAAAGCCGAGGTCCATGAGAAATCATACATCGATCCATTCTCCGGACTAAAACATTCGGGAACCTGTGTAATACCACAATACATCGGGATATAAACACATGTATTGGCATCATCGACTCCGAACCAAAGTACACCACCGACAGGATCGGGCAACCAATTCCGCATTTGTCCGACTAACGTAAATCCGGTCTGTTGCGTAGCAATGGCTCGTTCCATGCAGTAGGATTTGCCATCTACCTCGAATGACATGGGACGGAAACGATAAGGAACTTTGAATGGTCCAGCCCCTACATCTTGCGTCATATCGAAAGGCGTATCTTCGAAATGGTCACGCATAGCCTCTTTCATATCTTGTACAGATAACTTTCGCGAGGGTTTAACATAAAGCGGAAACGGTTCAGCCGATTCTCCATTGACATAGGGCAAATAATTGTCCATCGAACTATCGTACTTACGGAAGAAAGACCACACCCGAGCATCGCAAGCTCTCAAAGCTCCGAAATCGGCGGGTAAATAGGCTCGCGCAAAACTGAAATCTTTATTCAGCCCATCAAAATACCCCATCTCCCGAGCAAAAGAAATCACATCGGGAGAGTACAGGCAATTCTCTTTATCGTCCATAGGAATCTTGTGAATACGAGGATAGTTGGCATGACCGGCGATACAATCGTCAGGAATACGAACCGCCACCCAAACGGCTCCCCGGCGTCCGGGGCCCTTGCCGATCAAGTCCAAAATCCATGCTTCGTTGGGATCGGCAATCGTGAACGATTCTCCACTACTATAATATCCGTATTTTTTTACAAGTCCGGTCATTACCTTTATAGCTTCGCGTGCGGTTTTCGCCCGTTCAAGTGCAAGTTGCATCAACGAGCCATAATCGATAATACCTGTCGTATCGACCAATTCGGGACGACCACCCCATGTCGATTCCACAACAGTAAGCTGATGTTCGTTCATATTGCCTATCACGGCGTAGGTATGTTCTACCTGTTCTATTTCTCCCAATGGTTTATTCGTATCCCACTCTACAATCGAACGCATAGAGCCCTTTGGCCAATCGGCAGCAGGAGAAGAAGTCAAAGCTCCGTACAAAGTATGAGAGTCTGCCGAATAAGTAACCAATACACTACCATCGACAGTAGCCTGCTTCCCGGCAATCAATCCCGTACAAGCCCACACGTGGACAAAAAATCCTACCGTAAAAAAAACTAAAATCGCAATTTTCTTCATATCAAATAATTTTTATTTACCACACAAAAGAGTTCGTATAAGACTGCTCGTTGCCACACATATCGTAAACCACAACGTGCAACGTATGCTCGCTACCTTTTTTTACCCTGTTACTTTCGAGACGATATGAAATTCTACCTGTCTTCCCGTCTAATTCGAACAAAACAAATTTCCCGTCGATCTCTCCCCGATAACTTTTCAAACCACTTTGGTCATCGCTTATTTTCAAAATGACTTTTTCCCGAGTCGACCATTTGTCTGGTGCAATCGGAAGTATCGTCGGAGGCAATGTATCTACCGAAACGGCATAAGACCCGAACTCCGTAATTTTAGCCTTATACCAACCATTTGCATACTCCCCGCAAACCGGATAGGATCTATCATCGTCCAAACGAACCAAATAATATTGCCTTTTATCTGACAATTTATCCTCGGTCAACCGTACAGAAATTTCGGCAGCTTTATGCAAAGGGGGTACAGAAGGTGCAATAATGTGAATATCGGAACAATATTTTTTCGAAGGAATCTTTCTTCTCGTAAAATCGAGATTTTCATACAAAGCTCCGGCCGGCACAAAAATGCCAAAATCGTCTTTTTTATAGAGATTATCTACTGCATAAGAGAAATATATCCCCTCTTTTTTAGGGAGTGGAGGTTCCTGCAATTTTCCAATCAATGAAAATTCGACAGAGGAACTATTCCCGTCATAATCGGTCAAAACATACCGACAACGATAGGCTCGCTCCTCATCGACATGAAGAATGCCTCTATTTTCTACTTGTTTATAAATAGACTTCAACCGATTACCCGGTGCAATATAAGTGCGCATAATCACTCCTTCTTCGGCAAAGCTATTAATATAACGAGTCTCGTCAAACGAATAACGATAGATATAGGTCGAAAAAAACAGGCTGTCATCGATATACAAATCGACTTGATGGACTCCATATTTATTCGTCGTACCCGTCATTCGATCATACGCCTCGATACCAAACGATACATCGCCCCATACCGGAACCGACTCCCCTATCGAGTAAGAACCGGCCGAAGCGCGCACCGCTTTTCTTTCCATGCGACGAGTCGTATTTCCCATCACCCCTTCATGCGTATAAAAAACGAGGTTACGAACTTCGGGAGCTACATCGTCTGTGATTAAAGGAGACAACCATTCCTGAGGATCCATCGGGTCTTGCGTATCGGTATCCCGTATATCCAAATGCAAATGAGGACCGCCAGACGATCCCGAATTCCCGCTATATCCGATTATATTGCCTTGTGCGACAGGGATTTCACCTTCGGCAAATTCACAATCGATAGAAAAATCCTCTTGCTCATACTGCTGACGGCGAACAATTTCATCGATAAAAGGCGCAAACCGGTCCAAATGTCCGTAAACCGTAGTCAAACCCGACGAGTGATTGATATACACAGCTCTGCCAAATCCCCACGGAGAAACAACGACCCGAGAAACATAACCGTCGTCCATAGCATATACTGGCAATCCGATACGTCCTTGTGTCTTCAAATCAATCCCCGAATGGAAATGATTCGGTCGTAATTCTCCGAAATTAGCACTCATCAATAACGGAATTTTCAAAGGCGATATCATCTCACCTCTACTCACCGTTAAAATTAAAAAAGAAAATATCCCTAAAAATATAGGACGTAAATACATAATATTCCTCATTCTTTTCTATAACATGCAAATAATATAAAAGATCAGGCTTGAAATTGCCGGAACGCAACTTATCTGTATCCCCATCTTCGCATAATGCAAAGATAACGCAAGCAGGGGCAATATGAAAATTTAAACAAGTTCTTATCCATACAATTTTCTATTTTTTATAGTTCGAAAAAATTTGAATGTAACTATAAGGGTTATACATTCTTTTTGTGTCATAATAATAAACAAAATTCAAAAAGCTCAAAACCATGAAAAAAGTCTCACTTTTATCTATTTTCATCTTTCTTGTTCTAGATCCTATATTTGCCGTTACTTATGATAATTTATATGTAGTAGGCAATGCTTGTTCGGCCGGTTGGAATCCAGACGGAGCACTCGTCATGGTTCAAGAAAGTGAAAATACTTTTACGTGGAGCGGCCCATTAAAAAAAGACAACGGGAATCAAGAACGATTTAAATTACTTACAGCACGGTCTTGGACAACCTCACTGACTTGTAACTTGGAAAAAGCAGGCCATCAAATAATTACTTCGGGCGGAGAGTATGATTTATACATAAAATTAGAAACCGACGGTAAACCGGATAACGCTTTCCAAGTAGCGGAAACCGGAATATATACGATAGAAGTGAATACATCGTCCATGAAGATGAAATGCTCCAAAATCGCCGATTATGAAGATCCCAATCTTGTATTTACCAAAGAAACATTCCATTCAACCTCGGAAGGATTGCTAAATTACAGGAAATTGGAACCACCAACCATAGAAAAGGGTAAACAGTATCCCTTAGTTATTTTCCTGCATGGTGCGGGAGAGAGAGGCTCAGACAATGAAAGTCAACTGAGATACGGTTCCGAAATGTTCACAAATCCCCAAAACCGAAAGGATTATCCTGCATTCGTACTATTCCCACAATGTCCTCCGTCCAATTTTTGGCCATTCGAGTCACAACCGGCCTCCTATGATGCTACAACTTTCCCAATCGATTATCCAACCTCCACACCGACCAAACTGGTAAAAGAACTTATCGATTCTTACCTTCAAATGGAAGAAATCGATAAAGACCGTATATATATCCTCGGCATTTCGATGGGTGGCATGGGTACATTCGATATAGCCTGCCGGTATCCCGAGACTTTCGCCGCAGCTATACCCATTTGCGGCGGAGTGAATGTAGAAAGACTAGACAACAAGGTAAAAAACATATATTGGCGACTTTTCCACGGCGACGCAGACGGAGTCGTTCCCGTAAACAATTCCCGCCAAGCCTACCAGAAACTTACAAATATCAAAGCTGACGCAGAATATATAGAAGTTCCCGGTGCAAGCCATTTCGTATGGGACGAGGTTTTTAAAAGAGAAGACTTTTTATCTTGGATATTCGCCAAAAAACGTCAATCGACAGGAGGAAGCGATATTGAAACGAGTAAAACCGATACATCTTTACGATGTTATTGTTATAAACAAATGTTGTATATCGACACGAACGATCAAACGCCACTAAAAGCCAATGTATATACGACATCAGGTGCGCTAGTTCATTCATCTTGCTACAACAGTTCTTCTATCGTTTCACCTCTCACCTCATTGAAACCGGGGATTTATATTATAGAGATTCTTCAAGGAGAGAAGCGATACCATTCGAAAATTTCGTTATAAACTTCCCTGCCAAAAAACTTCTTCTTACATACAATAAACGAAGTCCGACCGATATAGATTCATTATCGGCCGGACTGTTTTACACGAATCCAATGCAACTAATTATCGCCCGGTAGCCTGCAAATAGGCTGTAAGTTTCTGTTGGTAAGCCGTACATGCCTCGGCGTACTGATCATGGCTTTGCTGCATAAGCGACTGAGCATCGAGCAAATCGGACAGAGAGACAGTCCCCGCCTTATAATAATCGTTATTGAGACGAAGATTTTCGGTAGAAGATTCTATGGATTTCTCGGAAAGAAGCACTTGCTGATAGGCTTCCTGTAAATCGTTCCATTTGACTTCTATCTCAACCAACATCATTTCCCGGGAATCCTGCCGGGTATTTTCGGCTTGCTGCTTTTTTATTTTTTCCCGTTTAATGGCGTGCGAACCACCCCACCATGAAGAAATAGGAACCGACACACTGGCAAAAATCATTCCGAAATCGGTATCTTTTTCCATCAAATCATGATAAATATACCCGGCTCCTACCCCCACAGAAGGAAGATTTTCTCCTCGCTTCATGCGCAGTTGCAATTTAGCAGCCTCTACACTCTTATCGAGCAGTTTACTTTCGGCACGATTTTCAAGTCCCGTCTCGGGGGCAACATAATAGTCCAACGGAGATACAGCCGAAGGAAAATCATCGAAAGCAATATCGAATTCACTCTTATCGACACCTATAAGTTGGCACAATAGCATCTTTGTCACTGACAAACCATTCTCTACTTTTAATCGATTCGCCATAATGTCTTGCTGTTGCAACTCCACTCTTAACAAATCGTTTCGTGTAGTAAGCCCCGCATCAACCGCTGCTTTTACATCTTTATATATTCCTTTGAGTTGAGTTTCCAACGTCTCCAACGTACGCAACTTCTCTTTTAGTGCGACAATCTGCCAATAATATTGATTAACAGAGGCTTCTACCTGATCTTTTGTAAGAGAAAGCTGATATTCACTCACTTGTTTTCCTATATTTGCCAACTTATTCCCATTAACAATGCGACCACCCATAAAAACAGGTTGAACCAAAGTCACCCCTGCCGTCTTCCCTTTCTTCAACATCTCCATAGATAAAGGCGGTATTCCCGGAACCGGCAGTGCCATATCCATCTGAGCCATTCCTTCACTGGCCTTGAAAATCGCACCTACCGCCGACACATTCGGGAAATAATTGGTAAAAGCCTCTTTGGAAGTTTGTTTGGCAACCTCGACTTCAAAACGGCTGTTTTTCATTTTTGCACTATTTTCCAATGCCAATGTTCTACATTCTTCGAGTGTATAAAGTTTCTGCGCATTTGAAGATACCACGCTTAACATCAAACATAACGCAGGATATATAATTCGATTTCTCATAATTGTTCTTTCTTTCAATGATTTATACTTTTGCGATCGGCTCTGCTGAATATTAACCAATAGGCTACGGGTAATATCGTTACAGTCAGTACCATAGAAACAATAGTCCCGAAAAACACTACCGAACCCATAGGGGACCACAACGGACTACCGCCAAGAATCATAGGAATAACTCCCATCGATGCAGCAGCAGAAGTAAGAAAAATAGGGCGCATTCTACGCTTCGCTGAGTGCAAAGCGGCTTCCCTAACCGTCAAACCTTCTTTTTCCCTTAGCTCATCGGCATAGTCGAGCATAATAATGCCGTTACGTACAAGGATACCCATCAAGCTCACAATACCCAATACGGCTGTCACACTCACATCGAGTCCCATTACCCAAATGCCGAGAGCCGCACCCAATAGACACAATGAAATGGAGCCCAAAACAAGCAACGCCATATTGATTCGGCGGAAATGAAACAGCAAAATAAAGAATATAACAACAATGGAAATAAACAGACCGCTCAATATCATATCCAACATCTCATTGTCTGTCTCCTCACTACCACCGACTTCAAAATCAACCCCATCGGGCAAATCGATTTTTTCAATCGCCTTTACGATCTCCTTAGTCAACGCAGCCGCATTGGAACCCTCCTTTACATCGGATTGTATCGAAATAGACGGTATACCGTTACGATGCGCGATTTGGGCATCGTGCCAGTCAGGCTCAATGTCGGCAATCTGCCTTACCGGGACAGAAACCGTACCCCCCCATGCCGATACATATTGATTGCCCACATCTTCATATGAAGGTTCTATATTGCCACCATCTTTCAGGACCACATCGATAGGATAATCGCCGTCCCATACGGTAGTTACCGGCAACCCATTCCCCAAATGCATGGACAAACCGGTCGATAACAATGCCTTGTTAATACCCAATCGGCTCATTTCGTCGTCTTTCAATCGCAACGATACTCCGGGAAGTTGCCCTTCCCAATTATCATGAACCAGCGAAAGTCCATCAAATTCGGACATTACCGACTTTACCTTATCGGCCGCCAATCGCAAACTATCCCGATTATTCCCTTTCACTCTCATTTCAATCGGATAGGCTGCTTCGGAATATTCGAGTTGTTTAAACCGGACTCTGACATTCGGGAAGTAATTGAGATATTTGTCCTTGTATTCGGCAATCATCTCTTCCGTAGCTTTATTACCAATGGTATTGACAATAAATTGGGCATAATTAGAACCCGGCATTTGAGGAGCATAACTAGTATGGAAACGAGGAGAACCGTCACCTTTAAACGAAGCTACCGAAACAACTCGACTATCTTGCCGAAGTATGGACTCCAAACTATCCGCCACAGCGGCTGTCTGTTCGAGTGCCGTACCAAAAGGCATACATATTTCCACCGCAAATTGATTACGCTCGGCAAACGGCATTAACTTCATCGGTAATGATAAAAATATAACAACACCAGCAACAATAGAAAGAAGTCCCACCCCCATCGTCCGAATCGGATGAGCAAAGCACTTAACAATCAATTTGTCGTAAGAAGATTGAAGAATCGTCAAGAACGAACGACGTTGCTTTTTCTCCTCTTTGGGCTGTTTTCTAAACCCCGTATGAATAAAATGATATTGTATGTAAGGAACTAGCAAAACAGCTACCAGCAAGGATAAAAACAAAATAATAGTTATCGCCCACGGGAAGGATTGCAAAAAATCGTTGATCATTCCCTGCGAGGTTATCAAAAACGGGAAAAACGTGATACTAATCGCCAATGTAGCCGAGAGGATCGATTTAAAGAACTCTTTTGCACTTTCTATCGCAGCAGTCCAACGGTCTATTCCGCTATCCAATTTTTCCATATAACAATCGATAATCACTATGGAGTTATCGACAATCATACCCAATGTAGCAATCAACGCCGCCAAAGTCACCGTATTCAATTCCAATCCACAAGCATAAAATACCAACAGGGACAGAAAAATAGTAATAGGAATCGTCGATGCAGCCACCGAAGCGACCCTCAAAGGCATTAACAGCATAACTACAATAATAACCGCAATAATAGCGATCAACAACTCTCTGAGGAAAGTCGTCACTGAATCTCCCACCACCTGTGATTGGTCGGTAATACGAAATATAGAAACATCATCGGGTAATTCCTTCTCATATTCTTCCAATACCTTATTGACGTCCTCACCCATTTGAACGATGTTGTTCCCCTCGCGCATCTCCATAGAGAGGACCAAACATTTCGTTCCGTTGTTCGTAATGTAAGAATCCGGCTCGGAATATTCCCGCACGACACGCGCCACATCTTTTAGACGTATAACATGCCCCTGCGGATCGCTAAAAATTATTTGATCAGCCACATCATTCACACAATCATATGCCTCGGATATGTGAATGGGAGCCACAAACTTGCTATTATCAACCGCCCCGCTCATCGTCGTAAAACCTTGCGCTAACAACTTTGTTGCTAATGTCGTGTTACCGATAGCATATCGGGCAAGTTTCGCAGGGTCGAGATAAACACTTATCTGTTCTTTCTGCACACCGAATGTTCGTAAATTACTTACCGCATCGATACTCCTTAATCGGTCTTTAAGTTCGTCGAGATAATTTTCCAGTTCCCGATAGGTCTTATCTTTCGATTCGATCGTTATCAACATGGCTGACGTATCGCCGAAGTCATCGTTAGTAACCAATGCCAATACCCCGGTCGGCAACTCGGATTTAAAAACCGCAGCCCGATGTTTGAATTTAGCCCAAAATTCATCTTTATCGGTTATATCGTCGTTCAACTCGACAAAAACGATCGCCATGCCATCTCGACTGAGTGAATGGGTCTTAGACTTTTTTACTTCTTTAAACTCAAAAATAAAATCTTCAAGCGGTTTAGTCACCTGCTCTTCCACCTCATCGGAAGTGGCTCCCGGATAAACGGCTATCACTACTCCCTGACGCACCGTAAAAACAGGGAATTCCTGTTTGGGCATCTTTATCAAAGCATATATACCCAAGAAAAACATCAATGAAACAATCAGAATGACAATCTGACGATATTTCATCGCAGCTTCTATAATACCTCCTTTTGTTTTCATTGTTCCGATACTTTCATATTTTCACTCACTTTCGATGCACCCTCGACAATCACCTTATCACCGACTGCCAAACCAGAAGAAATAATGACACCATTCCCCGACAAAGCGCCAACCGATACAGTCTGTTTCACCGCTACCCCGTCGTTGCAAAGCCAAACGAAGTGATCGCCATTATAATCTACCTGTACAACAGAATTGGGAATCACTATCTGCGAATTGTTCCGACTTCCCATGTTAACCACGCACACCATACCCGGCAACAACTCTCCCTGCCGGTTTTCTATCCTTGCAAGCGCCTTATAAGTGTGTGCCAGAGGATCGGCCGCAATTCCTTTTTCCGTAATCTTTCCAGAGAAAGATTTACCACCCAAAGCAGCTACTGTAACTGTTACATCGGCTCCCATCTTCACATCGGCAACTTCATTCTCAGGAACAGAAATATTCACATTCACCCAATCAATCTTCATCAGTTTAAATGCCGGTACTCCCGGAAGCACAGTACTCCCCGTATCTATACTTTTCTGAGCTATTATCCCCGAATATGGAGCTCGCAACTCGACATCTTTCAAATTTTTCTTGGCTATTTGCTCCATACTACGAGCCTGTTGCAAAGAACTTTGAACCTCTACCCACTTAATTTCGGGTAAACTTCCGCTCTTATGCAGTTGCTCCATACGAGCATAAGCATCCTCGGCTTGTTTCAAAGTAGACAATGCCGCATCATAAGTGCTTTGTAACGTAGTCTCGTCCAATCGAGCCAACAGCTCGCCTCGCTCCACCCGTTGACCTTCTTTTACATATATACACTCTACATACCCCGGGACTTGAAAACTCAACGAGGAAGAAGATTCGCCCTCAATTTCTCCTATATAACTGCGAGTATAGACTCCTTCTCGAAGAGACACCGTCCATGTCTTCACCGGAATCTCCCTGACAGCTCGTTCTTCCTTACTCGAAGACGTACATCCTATACTCGTCATTGACCATACCGCCAAAAACAAATAAGCAAATGCTTTACCATTCCTTTTCATACTTTTCTCCATTAAATTTTGATACAAAGATGACGCAAAGCCCTCCATCGACAAAGTCCTCTTTTTCACAGTTGATGTTCTAAAAGTCGTATTTAAATAATATTCACAGCTAAAATTCTAAGTTATTTAGTTACATTTGGGCAAAATATCGTATTTATGGATAAAAAAGGCATCGAAAGTTTCACTCTTGCCCAACTTTCGAAATTGATAAAAAGAAATAATCCCACGGGATTAGATGATGACTTCATCATTATCGGAGAAAATTTACCGAACACCGAATTGTTCAAATATCCTTGTCGAGTTGATGCTCTGGTAGCTGTAATATGTTTAGAAGGAGAACTAATATGCAATATTAATTTAAAGGAATATCGCATCACTACCAACATGATGATTATAAACACTCCTGAAAATATTATACAGGTAAAAGATATAGGTAATCGTAAATTTTATGGAATAGCCGTTTCAAGTGCTTTCTTCGAACAATCCTTCCTCGACGCACGAGACATGATTCCTCTATACATGCAAATACAAAAAGAACCTTGCTTTCATTTATCTAACGAAGATACTGATATTTTTTGTCAGTTTATCTCTCTCATGCAGCTCATTTGCCACACACAAGATACACCCAAGAAGACTGCAACGCTCCTAAGACTCGGTTCTGCTCTTATGTATAAAATTCATGACACGATACTTGCCCATGATTCACCCTCCAAAAATGAAATTAAAATGAGTCGACAGGAAATCTTTTTCGGAAAATTCATCGCCCTACTCACCCAATATCACACACAAGAACGAAGCGTTACTTTTTATGCAGAAAAATTGTGTATCACACCCAAATATTTTTCGACTCTGATAAAGAAACAAACAGGAAAATCAGCGGCTCAATGGATCGATGATTATGTAATACTCGAAGCCAAAAATCTTCTGAAATTTTCGGGCATGAGTATACAGGAAATCGCCTATCATTTGAACTTTTCGACTCAATCGTTTTTCGGGAAATATTTTAAGCACCAAACCGGACTCTCCCCCAGCGAATATAGATCGAGCGAATAAATTTTTTTCATACACCCACCGAGAAATTACTTTGCTTTTTGGAAAGAATTACCTATCGATTTTATAATTTATCCCCGCACGTCGCGCCTGTGAATGCTGGAATTCCCGACGAATACGATATACCCTCCCTCCTTTACGCAATCGGGCTCCGGTTTGGTGAAAGCTAAACGGGATATCGGCTGCTATACATTGTCGGCGTATATCCAACACCCAATCATAATCGCAAACCCTCGCATCCATACCCGACTCTCCTCCGACCGACACTTCCTCTATATCGTCATCGAGATAGCCAGACAAATCCAACGCTCCTAACAAGGGAGCACAAAACAATAGTTTATGCCGTATAGGCAACGAACGAAAAAGAGGCAACCGATAATTCGCCCTGTCTTGATTTTCTACGGTACAAGCAATAGCGACATGGTCATAACCATCGCCCCAATCACTGGGCAAAGATACTCTGAAACGGTCTATACGTTTCGTCGGAATTAGAAACGATAAGTCACAGCGTTCCCTAATTATAGCCCATGCTTCGGCTCTCCATTCATCGGCTTCTTCAAGAAAAAAATCGGAAGTAAAACACGTATATACCATTTCACCCGAGGGTATACGAAAATCACCGTTACGTTTACGACGCAAAGGTAAATCGAAAGCTGCCGTACGTGTCACGACGCTACTATCCTTATCATATCGGCTATCTTGCCTATATACATAACAATGCCTACACCCTTCACTTATTTTATGACAACCATGCCACAAATTCCACGAAACCGACATACTCACACTCCCTATTTTTTTGCAAAGGCAGTCTCTGTCATACAGAAAATTACCACAATTATACCAAGACACAACCCTGCATTTTATGCAAAGATAGCGAAAGGTGAGCGCAGAGACAAACGGAATTCCTGTTTCCAATTCGACCATGCCGAACCGCATCCTATTTTCGTAGTTACAAAGACATAAAAAATGGAGGAGGTATGTCATGATAACAGACATACCTCCTCCATTTTTTATTCAATCGTGTAATTACGATAAGAATCCAAGTAGAACACCGGCAGCCACGGCCGAGCCTATAACACCGGCTACATTGGGTCCCATAGCGTGCATCAACAGATAGTTTGTCGAATCGTATTCAAGACCAATATTGTTGGAAATACGCGCCGACATAGGTACAGCCGATACACCTGCATTACCGATAAGCGGATTAATCTTCTTGCTCTTGGGCAATACAAGGTTAAATATCTTGACAAACAATACACCCGAAGCAGAAGCTATGATAAATGCCATGAAACCTAAGGCGAAAATACCGAGTGTACTGGGTGTTAAAAACTCGGATGCTTGCGTAGATGCTCCCACGGTCATACCTAACAGAATAGTCACAATGTCGCACAAAGGACCACTCGCCGTCTTAGCCAAACGAGAGGTAACACCGCTTTCACGAAGTAAATTACCAAAGAACAACATACCCAACAACGGTAGACCCGAAGGCACTAAGAAGCAGGTAAGTAGTAACCCAATAATGGGAAACATAATTTTCTCATTCTGAGAAACCGCACGCGCCGGTTTCATACGAATAACCCGTTCTTTCTTCGTTGTAAGCAACCTCATGATAGGAGGCTGTATAACCGGAACTAAGGCCATATAAGAATATGCCGAAACCGCAATGGCCCCCATAAGATTCGGCGCCAGTTTCGATGAAAGGAATATAGCCGTAGGACCATCGGCTCCACCGATAATGGCGATTGCACCAGCTTGATCGGGAGCAAAACCAATAGCCAAAGCAACCATATAAGCCCCGAAAATACCAAACTGGGCAGCCGCACCTACTAACATCAATTTAGGATTAGCGATAAGCGACGAGAAATCGGTCATTGCTCCAATACCTAAAAAGACCAACGGCGGATACCAACCGGCACTCACTCCCTGATAAAGGATATTAAGTACCGAGCCTTCTTCATAAATACCAACTTCGAGACCAGCATCGATTTTGAAAGGAATGTTCCCGATGAGAATACCGAAACCGATGGGCACAAGCAACATTGGCTCGAAATTTTTCTTTATTGCCAAATAGATAAAGAACAATCCGACCAATATCATGGCCAAATGAGGGAGTGTACAATTGGCAAAACCTGTATATTCCCAAAATTGAACCAAATTATCTCCTAAGAAATCTATAAATCCCATAGCCTTATTCTATTATAATAAGTTCGGTTCCTTCGAGTACCGAATCACCTTTATTTACTTTGATGGCTGTAACTTTACCACTCTTGATAGCATTGATATTATTTTCCATCTTCATAGCTTCAAGAATAAGCACAGTCTGTCCCACATTCACCGTATCGCCAATTTTTACTAAAATATCATTGACAACACCGGGCAGCGGCGATTTTACAGCATCTGCACCAGAACTTACAGACGTGGGTTTGGAAATAACAGGTTCTCCCGTAGCCGTACGAGGAGCCGAAGAGGGTTTAGGTGCACTCACTTTTACAGGTGCAGCTTCTTCCATCTCAACATTATAAACAGTACCGTTAACCTCGACATGGGCTATGTTTTTTTCTATCTCTCCAACGGAAACTTTGTAAAGATTTCCATTGATTTTATACTTATATTCTTTCATAAGATTTTAATCGTTATTTTGAGAATTACTTTTTATTGGGAACTTCCCTCAAAGAATAAATTTTAGAGTTCCACGGCGAATACGCTTTCTTCACTTTGTTTATGGTTAGTATAGTATCTTCCACATCGTGTACTTCGAGATGTTGATATAAAGCCATAGCAATAGCGGCATACACTTCGCCCGATTCACGACCAAGACCTTTTTCCTTAGCCTCTTCCTTATCGGATATTCCGTGAACCCGCATAGCATTACGCTTTTTAACAAACACCGTTATTTGACCAATCAAGCGGAACATCAAATAAAGCAGTAACAATCCGGAAAATACAATAGCCATCGCCATAATAGCCATGCCTACACCAAAAGGATCATGTTCCGAAAACATTTCGATCTTTTCATTCGAGTCGAGCGTAACGTTATTCGTACTTGGAGTCACATACCCCGATGTCTCATCACCGCCTTTGATGATCCACTGCCCTACACCATCTTCGATACGAGCATAGGAGTGATCGGCAGGAATACCGGCAGGAACTGTCACCGAGTCTATCAGATCTTTTCCATTAGCATCATAAAGCCCAATCCAATTATCCTTATCGGGATCCAATTTAAAATTCACATGAAAAGTCCCTCTATTGGGCATATCATCTGCCCAAAACAGCAAATGCTGACGAGGAGGCATTTCTGTAAGTACATCGCCTTTGGGAATAGGATACTTTTTGGGATTATTCCTATCGTTTGTCAAATAGCAACTGCGTATATCGACAGTACCGAAGGTCGTATTAAATATCTCTATCCAAGCCGATTGACAACCGTAATCGTCCTGATAATTCGTCTCGTTCGTAACCAAGACTTCATTAATACGCAATCCTTTGCGGCCCTGCGCCCACACCGAAGACATCGTAAAAACGGCGAACAGGAATACCCCTAAGATTTTTTTATTCATCGCTTATATACTTTAAATGTATTACAAAGGAATATTTCCGTGCTTTTTAGCCGGATTAGTTAACTTCTTAGTCTGTAATTGCTGTAATGCACGTATAATACGGAAACGGGTATTACGAGGCTCGATAACGTCGTCGATATATCCATACTTGGCCGCATTATAAGGATTAGCGAACAACTTGGTATACTCGGCTTCTTTCTCGGCCATAAATTTAGCTGGATCCTCAGCTTCTTTGGCTTCTTTGGCATAAAGAACTTCCACAGCTCCGGCCCCACCCATAACGGCGATTTCGGCAGTAGGCCATGCGTAGTTCATATCGCCCCGTAATTGCTTACAGCTCATCACGATGTGCGAACCGCCATACGATTTACGCAACGTGATAGTCACCTTAGGCACAGTAGCTTCACCATAAGCATAAAGCAATTTGGCTCCATGCAGGATCACACCATTGTATTCTTGTCCGGTTCCCGGCAAGAAGCCCGGTACATCGACCAAACTTACAATAGGAATATTGAATGCATCGCAGAAACGCACGAAACGAGCAGCCTTGCGGGAAGCATTGCTGTCGAGAACTCCTGCCAAATATTTAGGCTGGTTAGCGACAATACCGACTGACTGTCCGTTGAAGCGAGCGAAGCCGACGATGATATTCTTGGCATAATCACGTTGTATTTCCAAAAATTCACCATTATCGATAATAGCGCCGATTACCTCGTACATGTCGTACGGACGATTAGGGCTATCGGGAATAATTTCGTTGAGAGAATCCTCTAAACGATCGATAGGATCATTACAAGGAACCAAAGGAGCTTCCTCCAAGTTGTTCTGCGGTATATAGCTGATGAGTTTACGAATAATAGACAGAGCTTCTTCTCCATTCTCGGCAGCGAAATGGGCTACACCCGATTTGGCAGAATGGACTTCGGCTCCACCCAAAGCCTCTTGTGTAACATCTTCGCCTGTAACGGTCTTTACCACTTTCGGCCCGGTCAAAAACATATATGAAATACCCTTCGCCATGATCGTGAAATCGGTCAAAGCAGGAGAATATACCGCACCACCGGCGCACGGGCCCAATATAGCTGAAATCTGGGGTATAACTCCAGACGCCATGATATTACGTTGGAAAATCTCGGCATAACCAGCCAAAGCATTGATACCTTCTTGAATACGAGCTCCACCCGAGTCGTTCAAACCGATACAAGGCGCGCCCATTTTCATGGCCATATCCATGACTTTGCAAATTTTCAAAGCCATTGTCTCGGACAAAGAACCACCGAACACAGTAAAATCCTGAGCGAAAACATAAACAAGGCGACCATCTATCGTACCATAACCTGTAACGACACCGTCGCCTAAAAATGATTTTTTCTCTTGTCCGAAATTGGTACATCTGTGTTTCACAAACATATCCAATTCTTCAAAACTGCCTTCATCAAGGAGTTGCGCAATACGTTCACGAGCCGTATACTTGCCTTTCTCGTGTTGCTTATCGATAGCTTTCTGTCCACCGCCCAAGCGAGCCTGAGCGCGTAGTTCTATCAGCTCTTGTACCTTTTCAAGTTGATTGCTCATATTCTTATTTATTAGGATTTTCACAAAGTTCGGTTAATACGCTACAAGTGGATTTGGGGTGAAGGAATGCAATGTTCAACCCTTCGGCTCCTTTGCGGGGAGCTTTATCGATAAGGCGTACCCCTTTGGCTTCTACTTCGGCCAAAGCATTGGCGACACCGTCTTCGATAGCAAATGCCATGTGATGAATTCCCTCGCCGCGTTTTTCTATAAATTTGGCAATAGTGCTGTCCTCGCTTGTCGGCTCCAATAATTCGATTTTGGTCTGCCCCACTTTGAAAAAGGCCGTCTTCACTTTCTGGTCGGCAACCTCTTCAATAGAATAGCATTTAAGACCTAAAATGTTTTCATAATAAGGAATGGCTTCTTCGAGACTCTTCACAGCGATTCCCAAATGTTCAATGTGAGAAATGTTCATAATAATTAGTATTTAGTTAACTATACTTTCGATAAAAATTCCTGTTTATAAGATTGGCAAATTTACATCATTTCGGTTTAATAACGAAATAAATCGGGGAAATAAGTACAAACAGAACCGACCCATACTCGCTTGTTTGCGTTTTTTTAGATAAACAGAAAGAGCAAAGTCAATATGACAAATCGACAGCATTACTGACACAGGACAACAAAGCGCTTTGGAAAAGTCTGACAAAAAAAACATTTTCCTTGCTTTCGTTTTTTGGCATAACATTTGAACAAGATGCAGTGTCTATAAAAAAACAGACAGTAAACAAAATAACGAATTAACAATAAAAGATATAAAATTATGGGAAAGATTATTGGTATTGACTTAGGAACAACCAACTCGTGTGTCGCCGTTATGGAAGGAACCGAGCCGGTAGTAATTGCCAACAGTGAAGGCCGTCGTACGACTCCTTCGATCGTGGCTTTCGTAGATGGTGGTGAACGCAAGGTGGGAGAACCTGCCAAACGTCAGGCCATCACCAACCCTACGAGGACTATTTTCTCGATTAAACGTTTCATGGGTGAAACATTCGATCAGGTAGCTAACGAAATTTCTCGCGTACCTTACAAAGTAGTAAGAAGCGATAATAATACACCGCGTGTAGACATCGACGGTCGTCTCTATTCTCCACAAGAAATTTCGGCAATGATTCTTCAAAAAATGAAAAAAACAGCCGAAGATTTCTTAGGGCAAGAAGTAACCGATGCCGTTATTACCGTACCGGCCTATTTTAACGATTCTCAACGTCAAGCCACAAAAGAAGCCGGTGAAATCGCAGGCTTGAATGTACGTCGTATTGTCAATGAGCCTACTGCTGCCGCATTGGCCTACGGTCTTGACAAGTCAAATAAAGACATGAAAATCGCCGTATTTGACTTGGGTGGCGGTACGTTCGATATTTCTATTCTTGAATTGGGAGACGGTGTATTCGAAGTGAAATCGACCAACGGTGATACTCACCTCGGCGGTGATGACTTCGACCACGTTATCATCGACTGGCTTGCCGATGAATTCAAAAAAGACGAAGGTGTCGATTTGAGAGAAGACCCGATGGCTTTGCAACGTTTGAAAGAAGCAGCCGAAAAAGCTAAAATAGAATTGTCGAGCTCGACATCGACCGAGATTAATTTACCTTACATTATGCCGGTGAACGGTGTACCCAAACACTTGGTTAAAACATTGACTCGTGCCAAATTCGAGCAATTGAGCGACCGATTGATTCAGGCTACTATCGAACCGTGTCGCAAGGCTTTGCAAGATGCTGGTCTAAGCGCCTCTGACATAGACGAAGTAATTCTCGTGGGTGGTTCTACTCGTATCCCTGCTATACAAGCGATTGTAGAAAAATTCTTCGGAAAAACTCCTTCAAAGGGTGTTAACCCCGATGAGGTAGTTGCGGTAGGTGCTGCCATTCAAGGTGCGGTATTGACTGGCGATGTGAAAGATGTATTATTACTCGATGTAACTCCCCTTTCATTGGGTATCGAAACATTGGGTGGCGTAATGACCAAATTGATTGACGCCAACACGACTATTCCTACCCGTAAATCGGAAGTCTTCTCGACGGCTGTCGACAACCAGCCCTCAGTTGAAATCCATGTATTACAGGGTGAGCGTCCTATGGCAAAAGACAACAAAACTATCGGTAAATTCCACTTGGACGGAATTCCGGCAGCCATGCGGGGTGTGCCTCAAATCGAAGTCACGTTCGATATAGATGCCAACGGAATCTTGAATGTATCGGCCAAAGACAAAGGTACAGGTAAAGAACAAAGCATACGTATCGAAGCATCGAGCGGTTTGACCGACGCCGAAATCAAACGAATGAAAGACGAGGCTGCTGCCAATGCTGAAAACGATGCGAAGGAAAAAGAGCGTATCGACAAACTGAATCATGCCGATGCTCTCATCTTCCAAACCGAAAAACAGCTTAATGAAATGGGAGACAAGATTCCGGCAGACAAAAAAAGCGCTATCGAGTCGGCTTTGGCTAAATTAAAAGAAGCTCACAAAGCTCAGGATATTGCCGGTATCGATGCCGCTTCGACCGAATTGAACAATGTATTGCAAGCTGCCGCCCAAGACTTGTACAATGCTCAGGCTCAACAACAAGCTGCCGGAGCACAACAAGCTCAACCGGGTGCAGATGCTTCACAAAGCGGAAATAATGGTAAAGATGTTACCGATGTCGATTTCGAGGAAGTGAAGTAAGTTGCAACAAACAACGATAATGAAAAAATAATCTGTGTAGTAGTTACACAGATTATTTTTTTTAACGTCCTCTTCCTTCATTCCATTATCCCCAATAATCCAAAATTCAGACTCTAAATTCTACTCTCACACGAAAGCTAAGGATAATAAAGGGTGGTTAATTCTCGAACCTTTAAGACATAGGTTCAGCCTCCCTATCCATTGTTATATTCCTCGTTTTCTTATCAATATTTTTCAATTCGAAAAAATACAGGGAAAACGTTCAAAATGAATTTACCCTCGCTCCTAAAAAATTACCGGGCCTATTTGCTTTTTGCAATAGGCCCGGTAACATTATATTATATTAGATTCTATACTTCCCAATTACAGGAGGTACTGCGAACTGATAGACTTATTCTCGTAGACCCGACGAATAGTATCGGCAAACAAGTCGGCGATACTGAGGATATGTACCTTATCGCATTTTTTGGTGTAAGGAATACTATCCGTGAAAATCAATTCGGTCATAGAAGAGTTTTGAACCCGTTCGCTGGCAGGGTCGCTCATCACGGCATGAGAAGCTATGGCACGTACCGAAAGAGCTCCTCTGCTCATCATTAAATCGGCTGCTTTGGTTATCGTCCCGGCCGTATCGACCATATCGTCTACCAAAATGACATTCTTTCCTTCTACATCTCCTATCACGGTCATGCTTTCTACCACATTGGCCTTAGCCCGTTGTTTATGGCATAAAACCAAAGGTACACCCAAGTATTTGGCATAAGTACTGGCTCGTTTGGAACCACCCACATCGGGGGTAGCAACCACCATATCTTTCAATTTCAAAGACTGAATATAGGGAATAAATACAGACGAAGCATACAAGTGGTCTACCGGAACATCGAAGAAACCTTGTATTTGATCGGCATGCAAATCCATCGTTATAAGGCGATTGATACCTGCAACGCTCAATATATCGGCCAACAATTTCGCAGCAATGGAAACACGTGGCTTATCCTTGCGATCTTGGCGAGCCCACCCGAAATAAGGAACAACAGCTACAATCGACTTGGCAGAAGCTCGTTTGGCAGCATCGATCATTAATAACAATTCCATCAGATTGTCGGAATTGGGAAATGTCGATTGCACTAAATAGACTTGACAACCACGGATCGACTCTTCGAAAGAAACGGCAAATTCTCCATCGGCAAAATGCTGAATGTTCATTTGACCTAACTCACAACCCAGACTATTACAAATTTTCTCAGCGAGATACCTTGAATTGGTTCCCGAAAATACCTTGAAAGGAGGTGTTTGACTCATGATTTTTGTGTGTAAAACAGAGATTATTAATTGTACGGCAAAGGTACAATTTCTATTTCAAAATTTTCCTGTACTTTTTTATTTTTTCTGTATCTCTTTGGAAAAATTTTTTAACTCTATTTTCCAAACCGCAGCTCCATACCCCGAAAGGGCGCAAGCAAACGGTATTTCGGGACTCAACTCCTTCATCTCTTTATCTCCTCCAATCAGTTCTAATGCCTCGTATTTACCCGAAACTATTTTCATCGTTTCGAATGCATGATCGGGGATATTGATCTTCACATTCGCCTGCCGGTCATCGAAATTAACAACAATAACTAATAACTCATTTCCATATTTACGAAGGAATGCATATTGTCGATGCGGATTAAAGCTTGGATTTTCCCCATTGACATACATCAAATCAAAGAAATCGCCACGAACAATAGCCGATTCCAAACGACTGATATTAAGAACCGTTTTATACAGATTTCGCAATTTTTTCTGCTTTGCCGACAATTTAGATACCGAGCAACGCCCGCTATCGTACCACTGTCTAACCGTGGTCACGCTCCAATAGTCGAATATCGTCGTACGACCATCTTTTCCACTGAATCCCTCGGCATCCTCTGCACGCTCACCCAATTCCTGTCCGAAGTATATCATCATAGGCCCCGTATTCATCATCGACGAAACGACCAATGCAGGGAGGACTTTATCGGCATCACCGGCAAACTGGTCGGAAGCGAAGCGCTGTTCGTCATGATTTTCGAGAAAATTCAACATTTTTCCTCCTATTCCATCGACAGACTGCCAACAATAAGTGAGCTGGGCAGCCGATACCTGATGACACAATACCCCTCTCAATTTATCGTACAATCCTACTTTATCATATAGGTAATCGAATTTACCTTTCTCGATATAAACCCGATACAACGCCTGATCATAAATCTCTGCAATGAATATAACCGAGGGGTAATTTTCTTTCACTTTCGAAATAGCCCAATTCCAAAATTCGACAGGAACCATGTGGGCCATATCGCAACGAAAAGCATCAGCACCTTTCCCACACCAGAATAGGAGAATATCGAGCATTTTGTACCATGTATCGGGTATAGGGTCGAAGTGACAACGGCCACCTCCTGTATAATCCACTCCATAGTTCAGCTTCACCGTTTCATACCAGTCATATTCTCCCGGGAAAGCCCCGAAACAATCATTTCCGGTTGCCTTCGCAGGATATTCGAAATAGCGATCCTCTCCTTCACCTATGTAAAATTGCGGTGTAAACGCCTGCCGAGGTATGTAATAAAAATTATTGGAAGGAGAAAAATGCATCTCCTTGTTGTCATGAGCCCCCAAATCATCGACACCTTCTGGCGCAGTATCAGAATGGTATTGACGAGCCACGTGATTCGGCACGAAATCAAGTACTACTTTCAATCCGACTTCATGTGTACGGGTTACCAACGCCTCGAATTCTTGCATACGTGTCGATGGATCTTCGGCCAAATCGGGGTCTATATCATAATAGTCTTTGATAGCATAAGGCGACCCGGCTTCACCCTTAACCACATATTTATTATCCTTTCGAATCCCATATTTCGAATAGTCTGTCTTGGTAGCGTGTTCTATAACCCCCGTATACCAAATATAGTTCGCACCCAACTTTTTTATCTCCCGTAAGACTTTCGAGGTAAAATGGTTTAACTTACCGGCTCCATTCTGCTCATAAGTACCATTAGGGACACATGTATCACACATATTAGAGAATAATCGGGGGAGAACCTGATAGATGACTATTTTCTCATCGGACATATCGCACGTTTTTTTTATTTATTCAATTCATTTATTTTGGAAGCATGTTTTCCTGTAAAAAGTTTCAATGTCTGCTGATAACCGACATTAGCGATATCACGCAAAGCATGAATATCAAATACGGCATATCGTGCAGCCTCTTTCATGGGAATAAAAAGATCGCATAATTTTATATCTTCGATCACATTACTTTTAGACATGAAACTATATGAACGAACCGCTATATCCAATATCGATTGCTTATATTGTTTGTTAACTAACGGGCTCACATTGATACCTATAACGACATCGCACTCTGGACGAATGGGATAAACTGGCAAATTACGCAAGACCCCTCCATCGACATAATGCGTACCATCGATAAGAACCGGAGGAAATATAATGGGAATACTACACGAAGCCGTTACCCGCTCGGCAATTTCTCCCGATCGCCATGCTACATACTTTCCATGATCAAGGTCGGTAGCCGTAACGACAACCGGGATAGACAAATCCTCGATATTGACTGCTCGCAACGACTTTTGCAAGAAATGTTTAAATCGATCTATTTTAAAAAAGCAGGAACGGGGCAAAGTTATTTCGGCCAAATCGTTGAAAGACAAACCTGAAAAAAGGTCTAAGATTTCATCGGGTGAATAGCCGTCGGCATAAAGTACCGCGATAACAGCTCCTGCGCTCGTACCAGATATAATATCCGGCCGAATCCCCAATTCTTCCATTGCTTTCAATGCCCCTACATGGGCAAAACCTTTGGCTCCTCCCCCGCTCAACGTCAAGCCTACACGATAGGGGCGAACTTCTACCGGCAGATTCTCTCTTTCTCTTGCCATTTTCATTTTCGTTTACTGTGCGAAGATAGCATTTTTCAATAAAGCCACAATATATTATGTAGCAAACCATTTATAAATAATGCTTTAAAAATATGTCGGGGAACTTAAATCAAAGCGTACGACGAACTATCACCAATACACCGCCTATCGTTTCATTAATGAAAAGTTCCCCCAAAGCGCGCATACCGGCAAACAAAAAAAAGAAATACTACCCGGGAGTTTTTTTCAAAACAGCTTCTAAAAAACGAAGATTTGTTCACCATTATGCTTTCGTTTGTATTATCTTTGTTTTTTGAACAGAAATAAGAGGATATGTCCATGACAATCAACGACGATATAAAACAGGCTTGCGAGGTCATGCAGCGGGGGGGAATCATTTTATATCCCACCGACACAATATGGGGTATCGGTTGCGATGCTACCAATGCAGAAGCGGTACAACGAGTTTATAAAATCAAACAGAGAGCCGACAGCAAAGCCCTTATTGTACTTACGGACAGTGAAGCGAAAGTGGAATATTATGTTTCGGAAGTACCCGAAACGGCGTGGCAACTACTCGATGTGGCCGTAAAGCCTCTTACCCTCATCTATCCCGGAGCACGCAACCTTGCAACGAATTTGCTCGCCGATGACGGAAGCATAGCCATACGCATCACAAAAGAACCGTTCTCACAACGATTGTGCCGACAGTTCAGAAAAGCTATCGTATCGACCTCGGCCAATATCAGCGGGAATGCGGCTCCCCATAACTTTTCCGAAATATCGGACGAAATAAAAAATGCCGTCGATTATATCGTAACGGCACGCAGAGACGAAATAAAAGAGTCCCTCCCGTCGAGTATCATCAAACTCGAAGCCGACGGAACTATCAAGATTATACGAGAGTGATCAACGGTAAACGACAAATACGAAGATACGTACTGGGGGATTACCTTACATCGAATGTATCGTGGTTCCTTTTCAATATTGTCCGTTTCCATTTTCCGGGAATTGCAGCGGGCGAATCATTGAAAATGTATTTGCTTTCGCCTCGTGTCATAGAAGGACAAATACTTTTCCCGCTGTTAATGATGTGCGTTTATTATTTGTCGGGATATTACAACCAGCCTTTTTTCAAATCTCGCATTCAAGAATTAATACAGACATTGGGTTCTGTATTGGTCAATACACTGTTTATATTTTTTATTGCCCTCATCAACGATGTTCTACGAATAAGAATAGACAATTACGAATTGCTCCTTGCTTTATATGCTTTACAATTTGTCTGTGTATATACAGGGCGGGCCATTGTCACAGGAAATGCCACATCTATGATTCACCGCCGAAAATGGCAATTCAACACGCTTATCATCGGTTGCGGTCCCAAAGCAATCAAGCAAATGAAAGAACTCGAAGAACCCAGACAATCGCTCGGTTATCATATCGTCGGATTCATTCGAGTCAACCACGAAACGCCTGCCCCAGAAGCCGAAGGAAGGACATACCCGATAAAACAATTATCCTCGCTGTGTAAACAAATGAACATTCAAGAGCTTGTCGTTGCCCCGGAAGAAAACGATTTAGCAGAGCTTCATAAACTTATCAATACACTATATCCACTCAACTTACCCATAAAATTGGGGACAGACGAGTTTAACATTATCTCTTCGAGAGTAAGACTAACCAACATCTATGGGGCTCCGCTCATTGACATGAGTAATTGCGCTATCTCCGAGGGAGAAAAGAATATGAAACGAGTAATCGATATCTTTGTTTCTTTTATCGCATTGATCTTACTTTCTCCTTTGTTTCTATTCTTAGCCATACTAATTAAAAAAGACTCGAACGGTCCCATATTTTACAAACAAGAGCGCATAGGTTACAGGCACAGACCGTTCAAAATTTACAAATTTCGAACGATGAAAGCCCATGCAGAAAACGGAATCCCTTTGTTATCGGAAGAAAACGACAAGCGGGTTACTAAAATAGGGAAAGTATTACGGAAATACAGATTGGACGAATTACCACAGTTTTGGAATATATTGAAAGGAGACATGTCTCTCGTAGGGCCGAGACCTGAACGGGAATACTTTATCCGTCAAATCGTCGAACGAGCTCCTTATTACGTATTATTGCATCAGATACGCCCCGGAATCACATCTTGGGGAATGGTAAAATACGGATATGCTCGAAACGTCGATGAAATGATAGCTCGGTTGAAATACGATATTCTTTACTTGGAAAATATGTCTTTGCTGGTAGACCTCAAAATTATCATCTACACCATCAGAACCGTTATTACAGGAAAAGGAGTATAAATAAACATATATGATTGAAGACGAAGATATAGAAATAGAAGATACCCAAAGGGAAGATAGGCACGATTTGATAATGCGGCTGTTGATGTGGAGGGAAAAACACATCAATGAACACAATTTCGTTTTAATTCTCAGTTTTATTATCGGAATTTGTACTGCCGCCGCTGCTCTCATTCTTAAATTTTTCATACATTTTATACAACAGTTGCTAACATCGCATTTCAATGCCGACAGCGCCAACTATCTTTATCTCATATATCCGATAATAGGTATTTTATTGGCCGGCTTGTACGTACGTTACATTGTAAAAGACGATATCAGTCACGGTGTCACCCGCATACTTTATGCCATATCGCAAAAGAAAAGCCGGCTTAAACCACATAATATGTACACATCGGTCATCGCGAGTTCTATCACAATCGGATTCGGAGGATCGGTCGGAGCGGAAGCTCCCATCGTTTATACCGGGGCTGCGATCGGTTCGAATATAGGAAGGTTGTTTCGCCTCGACCAACGATTACTAATGCTTTTGGTGGGTTGCGGAGCTGCCGCCGCCATTGCAGGAATATTCAAGGCCCCCATCGCCGGAATCTTGTTTACACTCGAAGTACTGATGATCGATATGACTGCAACTTCGGTTTTACCTTTACTCATCTCGTCGATTACCGCAGTCACTGTTTCTTATATCTTTACCGGATACAATGCCGAATTTAGTTTCGTCCAAACCGAACCGTTCGTCGCCGCCCGCATACCATACGTTATTTTTCTCGGTTTCTTTTGCGGATTTGTTTCTCTTTATTTTACCCGCATTATGAACCGTATGGAAGATATATTCCGCCGGATAGGGACTCCATGGAAAAAATTCATTCTCGGTTCGCTCATTCTAAGTTGTTCTATTTTTCTATTACCGCCACTGTACGGCGAAGGTTATGGAGCCATTACCAGCTTGCTGAACGACAATCTCAAACAACTGGCCGAAGGGAGTTTATTTTATACTGAGAATGGAAATATGTGGGTCATGATGCTCTTCTTGGGACTCATCATACTCGTAAAGGTATTAGCGACCAGTGCGACCAATGGCGGAGGTGGTGTAGGAGGAACCTTCGCACCCAGTTTGTACGTAGGGTGTTTCGCTGGTTTCTTCTTTGCCTATGTTCTTAATCATACAGGAATATTACCTATGGAGCTTTCTGACAAAAATTTCGCATTGATGGGTATGGCAGGAGTCATGGCCGCCGTTATGCACGCCCCGCTCATGGCTATTTTCTTGACAACAGAACTTACCGGTGGGTATGATTTATTCCTACCGTTAATGATTACCTCGACCGTAGCTTATGCAACGATAAAAGTGTTCGAACCACATAGCATATACACCATGCGTCTGGCAAAAAAAGGAGAACTACTCACCCATCACAAGGATAAAGCCGTACTTACTCTTTTGAAGATGGACAGTGTCATCGAAAAAGATTTTATCGAAGTACACCCGAATATGAGTCTCGGAGACATGGTAAAGGTTATCTCGCAATCCCATCGTAACATATTCCCGGTAACCGACAATGACAATACATTATTAGGCATCGTCATACTCGACGACATACGCAATATCATGTTTAGGCCAGAACTGTATAACCGTTTCTATGTCAGAAAATTCATGACCATGCCCCCAGCCAAAATAGAAATAGGGAGCAACATGGATAATGTCATGAAATTATTTGACCAAACCAACGCATGGAATCTACCTGTCGTAGAAAACGGGAAATATATCGGGTTTGTTTCCAAATCAAAAATTTTCAATTCGTACCGGCGGGTACTCGTTCACTTTTCTCAAGATTAAAAACAATGGAAAAACAAGATTTACGCATCATCTATATGGGTACTCCCGACTTCGCTGTCAAGAGTCTGAAACGCCTTGTCGAAGGAGGATACAATGTCGTGGCTGTTATTACCATGCCTGACAAACCGGCCGGCAGAGGCCACAAAATACAATACTCTCCGGTCAAAGAATACGCTCTGAGCCGAGGTTTACCGATTCTACAACCGGAGAAACTGAAAGACGAGTGCTTTATCGAACAGTTGAGAGAGTTACACGCCGACCTGCAAATTGTCGTAGCTTTTCGCATGCTTCCCGAAATCGTATGGAACATGCCCCGTCTGGGTACTTTCAATTTACATGCTTCGCTTTTACCTCAATACAGAGGAGCCGCTCCTCTCAACTGGGCTATTATCAACGGCGACACAGAAACAGGAATCACGACATTCTTCCTCAAACACGAAATCGATACGGGCGAAATCATACAGCAACGAAGAATCCCTATACTTCCCGAAGATAATGTAGGGACAATACACGACAAACTAATGACATTGGGCGCCGATATGGTAGTCGAAACTGTCGACGCCATTATCTCCGGGAATATCACCCCTATCGATCAAGCCTCTATCCAAACTAACGAACCCTTACGGCCTGCGCCCAAAATATTTAAGGAAACATGCCATATCGACTGGAAAAAGACAAGCGAGCAAATCCATAACCTCGTGAGGGGACTGTCTCCCTATCCGGCCGCATGGTGCGAATGGATATCGCCGGATAATAATCGTTTCGGAGTAAAAATATACCGTACAACCCCCCTACCCTCCAAACATAACTATGCACCGGGGTCTATACACACAGATGGAAAAAATCATATTGACATAGCTTGTACCGACGGATTTATACGGATAGAAGAGTTACAACTCGCCGGAAAAAAGAGAATGGCTGCACCCGATTTATTACGGGGTTTTCATCTCAACGACGAATTTCGTTGCGAATAAAAAGCCGACTACTTCCTACGTACCGGAACGGTATGCACAACATGTCCGATAAAAGAAACAATTTTACGGGGAGAAAATGATTTCGCCGCAACGATGAGAATTACGGCAACAAGGATCATAAATATACCGATTCCCAACCGCAACGTAAAAATCTCACCAAACACGGTCACACCGATAATCACGGCAGTGAGAGGCTCCAATGCACCCATAATAGCCGTAGGTGTAGAACCGATAGCATGAACGGCCATAGTCATCGTCACCAAAGAAATAACCGTAGGAACCAAAGCTAGCATGATAGCAAACAGCCACATACGTGGAGTAGTAAGCGGTTGCAAATAATTACTTCCGTCGAAAAACGAATGAAAGACTATGGCTACCATACAAAACAGCAAGACATAAAAAGTCAGCTTTATAGATGAAAGTTTTATCGATGACTGATTGATTACGACAATATAAAGGGCATAAGTTAACGATGCAATCATAACCAACGATACGCCCAAACCATTTAATCCGGCTCCTGTTCCTCCCCGGTAAAGCAAGGCTATCCCCGATAGAGCGAGAATAATAGAAAACATAGTCACCGGCGATATACGCTCCTTAAAGAATAGAGACATAATGACAGCTACCATTATAGGATACACAAACAACAAAGTCGAAGCTATACCGGCATCCATGTGGTGAAAACTCGTATAAAAAGTCAGAGAAGACACAGCAAACAAGATTCCTAACAAACACAATGTTTTCACCTCTTTGCGAGACAATCTAAATGACTGTTTCTGAATAAACAGAATACATGCCAAAACAACTGCCGCCAATGAAAAACGATAAAACAAAACCGAATTCGAATTCAATCCTTCTTGATATAAGAATAATGCCCCCAACGGATTTGTTCCATAACTGACCGCAGAAACAATTCCTAATATTGTACCCTTGACTTTCAGATTCATCTTACTTTATTTTTCGGGGTGCAAAGATAGCAAATCTCCAAAAGAAAGAATTATTTTATAGGACTTTTTCTGCTTGTTATAAAACCCTCTTAGAATGCATTTTTTTCTCCACGAAAAGCATTCACGACAGTGAGGAATATAATCTTGATGTCGAGCCAAAAATTCCAATGTTCGATATACCAAACGTCATATTCTACCCGACGTTCCATCTGCCACAACTCCCGAGTCTCCCCTCTATACCCGTTTACTTGTGCCCAACCGGTAATACCCGGTTTAATAAGATGACGAAGCATATATTTGTCTATAATCTTCGAATAATCCTGCGTATGTTTCACCATGTGAGGACGTGGACCAACGACCGACATATCCCCCACAAAAACATTGATAAATTGAGGTAATTCGTCCAAACTCGTCTTCCGTAAAAATTCTCCGACTCTTGTTTTTCTAGGATCATGACGAGAAGCCTGCAACTGATCGCTATTAGCATTGACTTTCATCGTCCGAAACTTATAGCAATTAAATTCTTTCCCCTTAAATCCTGTCCGTTTCTGCTTAAAAAATACTGGACCCGGAGACGACAATTTAACGGCAATAGCAATAGGAGTGAAAATAATGGGAGAACAAACCAGTACAATCGATGAAAACAATAAATCAAACACCCTCTTCAAGAAACGCGAAAAGATATTCTGTAAAGGTTCTGGATGCAACGAAAGAACCGGGACATTACCCACTAACTGAAATTCGAGCTGACGATGAATATATCGACCGACATCAGGAACCATATAAAACGAGATATTACTGGCTTCGGAAAACTTCAATAACCGAGTTATCTTTTCTTCTTGCCTCATCGGTAACGCACAATAAATCTCATCGACTTTATTTTCTATCACGAAATCCTCGACAGAAGAACAGTCCCCTTGAAAATTCGGCAAAGATTTCTTTAACGACAGATTATCATCGAAAAAGCCCATAAATTTATAGCCATATCCGGCATCGGAACGTAACTCGTCTAATAATTTTATACCCATAGCCCCGGCTCCTACAATAACTACTTTCTTGAAGTTATAGCCTTTCCGTCGAAAATATTTCAAAAGTTTTCTCGATCCGATCCACCACACGGCCAACAAGACCGATAGAAGCAAATAGAACCTCAACAATACTCGCGCTCCAATATTATCGATTTGCAAAAAGAATATCAATAATAGAAAAACCGCTAAGTGGCACAACACGGCCTGTGTAACTTTTATCAAGACTCTATCGACATGTAAAATACGCAATTCATGTATTTTTGCAAAAAGTGAAAATACCGGGAAATAAGAAAGATTAAGTAACAGCCATATTATTTTCACACCAAATCCGCCGTCGAATCCGCCACCCCAATAACAAACTACGGCATAGGCAATATTCAAGCAAAAGAAGTCGCCGATGACAATCAGTGACTTTATCATATGTCCATACCGCCCACGTGCCATTCTCTCTTTCTTACTTTTTTACACGACTAACTACATAAATATTTTTCAGAGAGCTTTACTTTTCTCCCGGAAATAACAGGGCAACTCCAATTTATTGAGCCGCCCTGTTTATAAAATACGTTGTTCTTAATTACAAATTCTTATCTATAAGTTGCACTTTTTGTTCGATAAGCTGCATATCCTCTCGAATTTTTTGCATTTTCCGTTCCATCTCTTTTAACAAGCCACCGGATTTCTTCGAAGATATATTCAAAAATCCTATATTATTCTCATAGGTTTTCAACTCGCCTTTTTTCTGTTCATACATGCGCAAAAGTCTTTCTCTCTCCCGATAGAGTTTATCGTGGTTCGTATCGGCCATTTGCTGTACCGTAGCCGAGAAGTTACTTAACCGATTGCGATTCTCATTCATATTCAAACGGGAGAAAAGAGTATCGAGTAAAGACTGATATTCTTTATATATTTTATCTTTCTCTTTAAAAGGTACATGACCGATCGAATTCCACTGAGCCATCAAGTCACGAACTATTTTGACGGCTTCTGTACTATCCATAGATTCATCTATCTCTTTCAATTTATCGATAATACCCCGCTTGTTTTCCAAGTTTTCTTGTTCTACTTGTCGAGTGGAATCCAATTGTTCATTCTTTTGCGCAAAGAAATAATCACATGCCGTAACAAAACGTTTCCAAATAGCATCGGAATGTTTTTTAGCCACAGGGCCTATTGTTTTCCATTCTTTTTGCAAAGCGACAAGAATGTCGGCAGTAGCTTTCCAATCAGTACTGTCTTTTAATGCCTCTGCTTTTTCACACAACGCTTTTTTCTTTTCGAGATTCTCTGCCATTCTTTCCTTGACAGCTTTGAAGTACTCGGCTTTTTTTGCAAAAAATTCATCGCAACTTTTACGGAATCTCTCGAATAACTGATTATTCATCTTCCGTGAGGCAAACCCCAACGTTTTCCATTTACCCTGTAAATCGAGAACTTGCTTCGTAGCATCGTCCCATTGAGCAAAAGAAGTCAATAAACTTAAATCCATCGACTCGATTTCCTCACATAAAGCAATCTTGGCTTCTTCATTTTTACGTTCCACTTCTTTACGCGCCTCAAAAAAACTTTGATAGCGTTTATTTACTTCTGTTGAAGCATCTTTAAACCTATTCCACAAATCTTCTCTCAGCTCCTTGGCGACGGGACCTATTCCGCGCCATTCGTCATGCAATAATTGTAATTGCTTAAATGCTGCTACAACATCGTCATTTGCCAATAATGCTTCTGCTGCATCACAAAGAGCGGTCTTCTGTTCCAGATTTTTCTTGAAATCATAATCCCGTAACTCTTTATTTATTTTCAACAAGTCATAAAAATTCTCGACGTAAGACTGGAACTTTTTCCAAAGACCAGACACCGCCGCCGAGGGTAATTCGCAAGGCTCTTTGAACGATTGCTGCAACTCTTGAAAACGGGTATATTGTCTGTTTATATTATCCGAATCTTCGGTAATAGATTTCATCTCTTCCAAAATTTGTTGCTTACGCTCCAAATTTTCTTCTCTTTGCTTTTCGAGCAAGGCCGTATATTCGGCTTTTTTCTCTCGAAAAACAGATAACAAAGACTTTAATGTTTCCTCCTGTTCATCGGGCATTGGCACAAATTCAGCCTCTGGGTTACCCGCGGCTATAAAGGCGTTACGAGCCTCTTCTATTTCAATTTTTTTCTGTTTATAATAAGCCTGTTTCAGTTCGTCAACTTCATCTTTGACTTCTTCAACCGAACCTTCTACCAGTTTTCTCAACGAGTCTATAATTTCTTCTCTCGAAAGCCGTGAAGTCGATTGTACCGAATTTTGTTCCTCCTCGGCGGGAGTAATAGTTTGACCTGCAAGAAGTTCTTCTGTATTCATGTCAGGTTTTTCAAGCGCTGTTGTCATAGTATAATCTATTTTTATGAGGAATAAACTCTCTATTATCTATACAAATTAAAAAAAATATTTTGTCATTTCATACAAAAAAATCATATTATTTTCACAGAAGTATCGTCTTTTTCATCAGAAAGGAAATTTTGGTCATTAGGAGTCGTATCTTGACGAAGAATCTCTACACAACCAAAACCAAGATTTACTTTCTCCCCTATTCCCGTTTCATACATTATCTGATGGAGAATAGGACTCATTGATAATTTGAATTTATACATATATCCTATAACTTTCGACTCTTCGGGAGTAAACCGCATCATAAAAATTCCTTTTCTTTTCGGTTCGGAAAGCAAACTCCATGAAAATCCTGTATCACCATCAAAAGGCCGACCGAAAATCTTTTCATATTTTCCCAGCACCGAGCGATAAAAACAATCGGCATACCCGGGATAATCGGGCCCGACATATTCCATGCTCCGATTGGGGCGAGCCACCATAAACACGATTGGAGATAAAGCCAAATACTCTGCTTCCTCTCCAAACTCAGGAGCCGGACATTCAACGATATCTTCGACCTCTAACTCCACCCGACTACGCCTATCCCCAAGTACAAAAGTTTCTCCCGAAAAAAGTTGCTTTACAAACTCGTGAGTCCCCCGAACAGGCAAAAAAGAAATCCACATTTGAACCCTCTTCACCAAAATATGTAATCTGTCATACTCTACCCGAATGCGGGGGATATATAAATTTGAAAACGAAAACAAGCGATTACGGCAATCATCGATCGGAGCGAAACCGTTGCTCGAAAGCCAGTGTAAATATAGCTCGAAATTTTCCCGAATACGACGATATACAGCTGCCGACAATTCGTATTGGTAGCTTACAGGCAAAACACTACCAAAACTTTCCGATTTAACCGACAACACTAACTTAAAACGCATAGTACTATTCTATATCTTTTATCAATCAGAGACATCTGTTATTATTTCTCGTTTTGCATGTACCGATTTGTACCATAATGTAGAACTATTTTCCGGGACAAACAATTTTTCCGCAATACGCCGCAAATCGAAAGGGGTAAGTTTTTTATATTTTTCGACTTCTGTATCAATATTTTCCGCTCCACCCAACAATTCATAATAAGCTAAATTGGTGGCTTTATTCAGATAGTGCAAATTGGAAAACAAATCGTTCGATTCAAAACGATTTATCACCTTATCCAATTCCCTTTGCTCCAACAGTTCTTCCCTCATTCGTCGCAATTCCATTTCAATGGCTTCTTCTCCCTGCTCCAACGAAATTCCCGGTGATAGTTTCCCTTTCAGTAAAAACAAACCGGGCTCTATATCACCGGTAATAGAAGAATCTATTTCTGTAAATAGTTTCTTTTCCATCACCAACCGTCTATACAACCGAGAGGATCGACCGGAAGCCAATACATCGGAAAGAGCATCATACCCCTGATAATCGGGATGCTTACGGTCTACCATATGATAGGCCTTAAAAATCGCATCTAAGGGAACCTCTCTTTCCACTATCTTTTTATGAGGTTTTGTCTGAACCGGCTCCTGAGGTAAATCGCGGCAAGCGACTTCTCTTCGAGAAATAGGAGCAAACCATTTCTCACAAAGCAATATGGCTTCATCGAATGGTAGGCTTCCCGAAATACTCAATATCGCATTGTTGGGCGCATAATGGGCAAAAAAGAATTCTTTTACTTCTTCCAATGATGCATTACCAATATGCGAAGTATTTTTCCCGATAACAGGCCACCGATATGGGTGTACCCGATAAGCCATCGGTCGCAATAGCAAGAACGAATCTCCATAGGGTTGGTTCAAATTACGTTGCTTGAACTCTTCTATAACGACTTGTTTCTGTACAGACAAAGACTCGGAAGAAAAAGCAAGGCTTAACATTCTATCCGACTCCAACCAAAATGCCGTCTCGGCATTATGCGTAGGTACTACCGTATAGTAATTGGTCACATCGTTACTTGTCCACGCATTATTCTCTCCTCCTGCTTTTTGTAGAGGGGTATCGAAATCGGGAATATTCACAGACCCACCAAACATGAGATGCTCGAACAAATGTGCAAATCCTGTCCGCTCCGGCGATTCGTCCTTCGAACCGACATCATAAAGCAGATTCAACGCAGTCATTTTCGTAGAGCCATCGTAATGATGAATGATGCGCAATCCATTAGGCAATATGTGACGACGAAACGATATCACTATTTGACCACTTTCATTTTCAAGATTTTGACATCGGTTTTAGGCCTGTCGGCAGAGCCTGTTTCGACTTGTTGTATCTTGTCTACAACCTCCATTCCGTCTACCACTTCACCGAAAACAGTATATTCACCGTCTAAATGAGGCGTTCCGCCAACAGTCGTATAAGCTTCACGTTGCGCCTGCGTGAGCGTCCGCTTTCCTTCCTTCTTAATTTGTTCATGAGTTTGAGCGATCAATGTATCTTGCAACGCTTGCAGTCCCTGCATATCACGATTTCTACGCATATTCATGATTTCCTCCCTATGATTTGCCGCCAACGACTGAAAAACCGATTGCTCTTGCTGCATCTGCATTTGACGTTCCAGCTGGTCAATCTGTCCCGGATTAAAAACTTTCCCCGTGACAATATAAAACTGGGAACCCGATGAGGCCTTATCTGGATTTACCTGGTCTCCCTGCCGAGCCGCGGCCAAAGCACCCCGTTTATGAAAATATTTCGGATAAACGAACTCTGCGGGAATAGTATATCCCGGATCACCCGTACCTAACATTTTTCCTGCCGGAGCATTTTTGGACGTACCATCGCCTCCTTGAATCATAAACTCATTAATCACTCGATGAAACAAAGTCCCGTCATAATATCCTTCCTCGACCAACTTTATAAAATTATCACGGTGAGCAGGTGTATCATCATAAAATTTTACTTTTATATTCCCCAAAGACGTTTCCATAAGGACAACCGTTTCCTTATGACTTCTCGACTCACAACTCATACTGATTATTATAGTTAATAACAAAATAAAATAAATCTTCTTATCCATACAATTGCAGTTTTAGCAATTCCCATTCATAAAAGCAATATCGACTCAAAACCGAATCAAGCGAATAAATTTACTTTCTAACGTTGATATATCATATATACAAAGGTACAAAATTAAATAAATTATTAACAAAGGGAAAAAGAAATTTAAACTTGTAGATAAAAAAACGTCATGAGAATAATTCTCATGACGTTTTTTATGAATAGACAGTAATTATTTCACCAACACCTTAACTGTGCTTGTCCCTTGCGATGTTGTCAATCGTACCAAGTAAAGCCCCTCAGAAACAGAAATCTGGGCACTGTTTTCAAATTCTACTAATTCCACAAGCTGTCCAGAAACGCCAAAAACCTCCGCCAACACTTTTTCGCCTTCTATCGATTCCAGACAAATAGCATAGTCTCGGCTATATACCTTTACGGTCGGAACAACTACATTTTCAATCCCGCTATACTGAGTTGTAAACACATACTCTTCGACCTCAGACTCCCCGGATTCATATATTGCTTTTACACCAGCTGTATATGTACCATCATCTAATGCTTCGAATGTATAGGAATTATCAGTTATCGCAGATGCTTTTTTCTCTCCATTCAAATATATATCATAGGTAGCATTTCCAACTTCGGGAGCCGGAGCATCGTCCGAAGGACCGACATAAAAATTATCCACTTTAAGCATCCACCCGTCATTAGAAACATAATTAACCGCTAAATAAACCTCCTGATCCACATAATCTTTCAAATCGACTGTTACTTCATACCAACCGCTCTCGGTAAAAGTATAATTATATAGTTCGACAAACGAAGAAAGATCGGTCTGGGCTCCTGTGGAAGCCAACACCTTAATGGTTTCGGGATAAACCGTAGCCATACTCGGATAAACATGCACATAAAAATGAGCCACATACCCCTTGTTGATTTTCTGTTTCGGAGAAACGAGCCAGTCGTCCGACAGGTTGCTTTGGACTCCAAAAAACATGATGTATTTTTTCCCGAAAACCGTATTTAAAAATGCATCGCTATCACACCGGGGGGTCGTTTTTTCAGGATTGAATACCATTACCGGAGATTCGCCCTGTTCAAGTCCGGGAATAGATATATGCGTATTATTTATGGTTATACCGTAAGGACGCAGACGATCTTTATCGAAAGTGGCCCAGCCACCGAATTGGGTCGCAAAATCATCATACTCTTCGAAACTATCGCTCCAACCCAAATCTTGATTCCACCTAAACAAGACATCGGTCTTCTTATCCGTGTCACGATAAGAAAAATCAACAGATAGATTATATGGAGCAGTAATTTTTTCCACCAACGACAAATTTATCTCCATATCTTTGTCTATATCGATGAGCGTATCTACCGCCAAAAAGCGATCATCGTTAATACTAATCATATATTCCCCTTTTTTCAAAGAAGCAAAATGAGATATTCCCGATTTGATTGTATCGGTCACCTGATAAGAACCGGAAAGATAGTTCACAGCCACTCCCTCGGAAGAACCTCCGTTCGTAGAAACTTTTACTTTTACATCGGCATAATCCGAAGTCGCCGGAACTTCTAACGTCGTTGTCGCTATATCCGACTCGGAAACTTTATAAACCGACTTAACACCCAGCGTATGTATTCCAGCCGAAAGATTCTCAAAGATAAACGAGTTCGTTTTAACCGACCCGATCTCTTGTTCATCTAAATAAACCGTATAACTTTGAGGGGCATCACTCTCCGCTGCTTTGCGAACACGACGTGTTTTCGGAAGACGAGCTTTTATAGACGAAGGATTTAACTTTGCCGGCCCTACATAAAAATCATCAACCATCAACATCCAACCAGCTTGTGTAATATATTGAATGGCAATATAAACATCTTGTCCTTCGTACTTCGAAAGATCATACTCCATCGTAAGCCATTGTTCCCATTTAACTGACTCATAATTACCCTGTGTCAAAGGTTTGAAATCACTTTCCTCTGTTCCGGTGGTCGATATCCATACCTTGAATTTTTCAATAGGAGCATCCGCGGCCTTGGCTTTAAATCGAACGACGTTATTTACACCGACATGTACCTGAGGGGTTATCGCCCAGTCATTATTCGTAGTTCCGCTTGCCGTACGAATAAATCCCATATATTTCTTTCCACTATAAGCTCTCAATTGAGGGGCATAAAACCACCATGAAACGTCACCTCCCGTAGTAGAAACATAAGCCTCATCGGGAGCAATAATAGTCGCATATTGTTTTAAGCTACTATTCGGATAACCTCCTTGCATTAACATAGCAGCTTCTGCCTGATCCTTATCGATTCCGGTCCACGGAGCAAAATCGAGCGTAAAAGAGGTATAATTCTCGAAATCATCGAAGAAATAATCGGTCTCCTCATTCCAAACCAACGAAGCATCATTAACTCCCGTTTTAGGATCATGGGCTAAAACCGATTGCAAATTATAAGGTGTACGTACCGGTTCTTCCAACTTAATCTTTAACACGGTATCGCCTTTTATATCCAAAGCAGAATTATCATAAGTCTTTAATCCCTCTTTTTCAATCACCAAATGGTGTATACCGGAATATATATTATTTATTGTATAAGTTCCATTCTCACCTAGTACTCGGTCATAAATCAATCCCGATTCTACCCGTTCCAAATGAAACGGAGTCCCAGCCATATCCTCTCCTGTAACAGCCGAAACCTCCAAAGTCAATGTACAAGGTTGCTGAGCCTCAACAATAAAAAAACTTAACAGAGCTGTTACAAAACACAAAATTTTTCTCTTCATTTTTTCTACAAAAAGTTTGGGTTTATAGTTTCAATACAATTTTGAAACAAATTCTTACAAATCTTTCTCGAAAGGCACAAAGAGGACTCCTCAGTACGGAGTCCTCTTTGGTATACATTTCCCGATTAAACGGGCTCTTTTATCGTTTCATTACTCGTGCCGTAGAAACCGAATCGCCACACGATACGGATACGATATACATACCAGAAGCCAAACCTTCCAAAGACACAGACTCGACTTCGGTCAAATCTTTTATACAATTTCCGGCTAAATCATATACCTTCACATCGGCTTTTCCTCCTGCCCAATAGACATAATCGGAAGTAGGATTAGGATATACAGTCAGATTTTCTTTCTTAATTTCCGAAACGGCTAAGGTAGGCATATCTTTTATATCTCCAACAAATATCTCATCGAGAGAAGCCCCGCCCGAAGAAACTCCGGCATTTTCAGTAGCGACAAAACGCCAACGCATATTCACACTCTTACCAGCATAATCGGCGAGTGAAACATATTTATGACGCCATTTCGTGCGGTCCTGAGTATAAGCCAAAGGAGTCCAATCGGCTGCATCGACAGCTCGAATCTCGAAATAGAGAGTTCCATCGGCATCATTAACTTCGGAAATAGGCCCTTCGGTGATCGCCTCATTTTCATACCCTTTTTCAAGGCGATTGCAAAGAGCACCACCCCAAGCAAAAGAAGCAACTATATCACCGGTTTCAGGGATTGCGAACACAGGAGAAGTCAGGACAGAAACCTCGCCCGCATTATTATGCCATACCGAAGCAGAATATTTTCCAGCAAACGGCTCTATCTCATTAGATTTCCACATCTGAATACCTTTGCCTTCATGATCGTTTTTCCAGCCCATAGGAGGAATTTCTCCGTTATTTCCTTCAAATCCCATAGTATAGGGGAAATCACGTACAGACTGATCTTCCATCGTAGTAAACGACCAAACCGAAGCATTTTCATTTTTACCTACTGCATTGTAAGGTACAACTTTCCAATAATAGGTAGTAGCAGGTTCAAGCTCGGGAATCGTATAAGACACCGATGTATTTCCTTCTAATTTCTCATTTTCCAACAAAGAAGTGGGGTTGGATTTATCCGTTCCTACCGACAATTCATATCCATCGGCAAACAAAGCGGGCTCCCAAGAAAGAGTCAACCTGCTATAATCAACGTTAGAAACGCCATTCACCGGATTGGGTGTCGTAATTGCCAACGGGAGCTCTCCTTCTCCATATAGCTTAGGCAACACTACATTATCGAAATAGATATCGGTCACCACCATATTATCGAGACCACCGTCGCCCATTTCAAACTCATAGGTCCAACGTAGGTATACATTATCGTCCACTACGAAATTTCCATTTGCGTCTTTAATCTCGATTTCTTTTTGTACCCATTCATTATACTTACTATCATCAAGAGAACACCACAACTCCGTCCAATCGGTATCGGTATTTTTCTTATAATAAAGAATGAAATATGTTGACGGTAAGAACGAATCATCGATGTATTCTTCACCGGTAGTTTCGATATAATCGAATTTCACTTTACCGTTTCCAGCCGATAAATCCAAACGGGGAGAAACGATATCACACGTCATCATACCGCCTACTGTAACCGACTTCACACCCGATGTAGCCATACCTTCCATCGTCTTCCAGCCTTCATTACGAGACCAACCGGCCGGTGGGAAAATATCACCTTCGAAACTTTCCAAAGTATATCCTTCTTCCAACATAACTTTGGTTCCCGACAAATCGACCGACAAAGTTCCGCCATTCGTATTTATTTTCATGACCGTGCTTTTGGCTCCCGTAATCGTAGGAGTATAATTGACGCGGTATGAAAGCTCTTCTCCCCTCTTCAAAGAAACGGAAGCGGGATCGAGTGTCGTAGAAAAATCTGTACCTTCAATACCCTCAATGCTGGTTATCGTCAACGTGCCATAACCCACATTACGAATAGTCATCGGTTCGGATTGAGCCAAATAACCAATATAAGAATTGGAAAACTCGTAAGAAGTCGAGCCCTCTATAACCGGCAAATTTTCAATCTCTTGATTTCCCACTTTTACATTGTCAACGGCCAATGTCGCTTGTGTATAATTATTTACAAGAATAGATCGAAAATAGAATGCAATCTTTACCGTCTTCCCGACATACGCTTCAAGGCTCACATTAGGGGTTAACTTTTGCCAGTTATTTTCTATCCCCATAGCATCTTTATTCCACGGCCATGTCAGTCCAGAGTTTTCAATATCTTCCTGAGAAGCTGCATTCCACAAATCGCTCCATGTATCTCCATCATCGGTAGAAACTTTCACCAAAAAACTTCCGTATTTATTGGTCATAAACGATGAAGCGTTACACCAAAAAGTAAAAGACAGCGACGCATTATCAGCAACCTGCACGGCAGGAGTAATAAGCCACTCCTCCTTCGAAATACCGGCCTGTCCTTCTTTAAAGTCACTCATCACTTCGGCACACCCCGAACCAGCGATACTGCAACCCGTCACTTCATTCCAATTAAGGCTCCAATGCGCATAACCCGATTCAAGATCTTCCGATAATTCAGTACCTTTTACAACCCACCCCGAAGGAGGGAATGTTTGGCTCTCAAAATCTTCGCTGAGTACAAGATTTTCAGCGGAAAAGGTTTCTGCACTGCCTAACAACAATGCACAGGCGAAAAACATACTTTTCATAGTTTCCACAGAATTAATTATCTTTTAATAACTTGGGTGGTATTGACTTGATCTCCCAATTGCATGGTTACAAAGTAAATACCCGACGATAACATCGAAACGTCTACACTTTCTACTTGCTCGGCAAAAAGCAGCTGTTTACCAGAAATATCGGTAACCACTACTTTGTCACACAGTTCATTCAAATAGAGCGTGGAAACGACAGGATTAGGATAAACCGTCAATCGATCACCATTTACGCCTTCGATTCCCGAACCATCAGTCACAACAAGAATAATTTCTTGTACAGTTGTCTTTGAACCATCTGAAACAGATAGTTTCATAATCACTTCTTGTTCTGCCCCCGGAATGCCGGTAATCGTACCGCCGTTAGTACCCGGAGTATGATTCAGCCAGAAGGGTTTGCCCTGCAAGGTCACCGTCAACGGATCTCCATCGGGATCGGCCACAGAATAGTTATAAGTCCATTTCTTCCCTACCGTTGCTGTTGTCTCAGGAACCGTAGTAAAGTAAGGAGCACTATTGTCACTATTGACATATTCAAAATTTTCGAAATAGAAATCATCAAAGAAAGTCACAAAACCATTCGACGGAGTATTATTACGAACAGCTATATAGATTTTCTGTCCAGCATATGCACTTAAATCCACATCAAACTCTGTCCACGATGTCTGACTATCGTTATTATTCTTGTGAGGAACTTGAACCGATGTAAATCCAGACAATGGAGTAAAGCTAGACACAGCGTTATCTGTCGTACTAACCAATACTGTCAAATAAGCCCACGGATGATAAGTGTTATCTCCATCATACGACTTAGCATAAAACCGGAACTTGGCATCATTTCGAGCCGTCATTTGGTCGCTGATAATCCAGTCTACGGCTTCTGTCCCATCGGCAGTCGCCATCGTCGCTAACAGTTGGTCTCCCGAACGAGGATAGATATTCCTCCAATCGGCTCCTTCTGGTTCCGGTTGTTGATTAATGACAATATAGGCATAAGCATTCCCAATATTCGGATAGTTTATCATAAGAGGTTGAACTGTCGCTTTATGATCGGCATCTACCGTTGTAAAGCCTTTGGGAGCCACAGAACCAAATTCATCATCTTCAAAACTAAAATAACGAGTGTACATGCCCAACGCATTACCCGAAACAGGCAACGTCACAGCAGGAGCATTGTCGAATGTAACAGTCATCTCGTCCTCTACAAGGGCATCTGTTTCACCGGCAGCGAACGTGATATTGAAATCTACGCTCTCACGACTGTCTAACACTAAATCCTTGTGCAACGAAGTAGAGAAATTCTTATTCTTAAATGACACATCGGTGATTTTCATTGTTTGCTCGCCATCGTTCAAAAGATTCAATGTCTTTGAGGTAACGGCTTTATTATAATTCACATCACCCGCATTCCAAGAAGTCACATTAATAACAGCTTTTCCTCCAACGGGAGCTTCTTCAACCAAAATATTATCCAAAGCACCTCCTGATCCAGTAAAATCTACTGCACTATAACGCCAACGGAAATTCACATTCTTACCTCTATAATCGGACAAAACGATTCGCTGACGAACCCATTTTTGACCTTCGGCCTGAGCGGAGGAAATATGGGCGAGCTCCTGCCATGTTCCATCGGATTTTATTTCGAAGTAAAGCGTATCTTTGTTAATCGTCATCGTCTCTTTTACCGATTTCGTCAATCCAGACGGAACGGCATTTCCCCAGTAGAAGCTAACCTGCATATCTTTATCAGCAGGCAGCACGAACATCGGTGTTTGAAGAATGCCTTGCTCGTTGGAGCCCCCAGCAGAAATATAAGCTGCATTTTTACCATCGTATGCATTATAATTAGATCTATCCCATGCTGTATATCCCTCTTTCTCGCTCTTCCAACCTAACGGAGGAAATATGTCACCTTCAAATCCCTCAGACCACGGGAATGTGTTCACGGTTTGGTCGGCAAGCGTCGTAAAACTCCACACCGAAGGATTTTGCGTCTCTCCCATATCGTTATAAGCAACTACTTTCCAATAGTAAGTAGTAGCATAGTCCAACACAGGAATCGTATAAGAGCAACCTTCTACCTCTGTACCCGGCACGACCGAAAAATCTGTGGTAGAAGTTCCAACATATACCTTATAGCCCTTAGCAAACTGTACTCCGTTCCATGACAATACAATATTTTCGTTAAATACATCGGTTACTCCATTTTCAGGAGAAGGGGTAGTTGCAGCTCCCGGAACAGAAGTTCTACCATAGAATGGAGGTAAAACTACATCGTCCAAGAAAGTAGATGCATACTCGGGCACATCGTCCCCACCACCCGACAAATCGACATCGAGTACATATTTAAACATGATATAGCAATTATCGGATGCCGGGCTTCCCAAATCGAGCTTCATGTGCCACCATTGGTTGATAGAATCGCACGTAGCAACTTTCTCCCACGTTTCCTTGCCATTTTTTGAAAAATAGACTTCAAATTCGCTTTCAGGAGCAGGAGCATCATCTGCCGTCGGCTCCCAAACATTCGCATAGTCGAACTGCAACTCGTGAGTACCCGTCGAACAATCGAGACGAGGAGAAACCAAAGTCGGGTTATTCTCTGCAAAACTGCAAGAAGCCGAATAGTCTCCCGACGTAGCATAAGTTCTGCTTGCGGTCCAACCTTTATCGGCAGTCCAACCTACGGGCGGGAACGTTCCACTTTCAAAACTTTCCAGATTGTATTCATCGGGTAAAATTATCTTTGTTCCTTCTAATACGATAGAGACGTCACCTCCGTTCGTATGGATAGTCATCGTAGCAGATTTACTACTCAACTCAGACGAAGGAGTATATTTCACATAAAACTCATACTCTACACTCGGTCTCAACGAAACTTCCGAGGGAATCATATTGGTTGAAAAGTCGGAACCTTCTAATCCAGAAATTCCACTTACCGTCAAATTGCCCACGCCCTTATTCCGCAATACAAATTTCTCCGACCATTTCCCTACTCCGATGTAGGTTCCATCGAATATATAAGAAGTGGGATTAACATCTGCAATAGGAGCATCGATCGCTTCGCCCGTTTCTACGACAACATTATCAACCCATATACTATTACCTTTACCAGCGCCGCTGACCAATAGACAATGTACAAAAGCTATTTTTACTGTCTTACCGGAATAAGCGCCTAAACTTATCTTGGAAGTGTTTGTAACCCATCCAGTCCAGGGAAAGGCAACCCCGCTATTTTCTACCATGCTTTGATCAAGGAAAGAGAAAACAGTTTTCCAACTTTTACCATCGTCTTCCGTGATACGCACTTGAAAATCATATTCGTTTTTAAATGCAGATGCCGAAGCTCCTTTCCACAGAAAACTCAAATTATAATTCGTCTCACTCAAAGTCAGAGATGGAGATACTATCCACTCTTCTTTCACAGGCTCAATAGGATCCCACTCACCACCGTTACAATAAAGACTCACTGAACCGGCACATGCCGATTTGCTATTATCGACAGTCCAATGATTAATAGCCCCTTCTTGGGTGTCGTTAATTACAGTCCAACCTCCGGTCGGAAAGTTCGTCGTCGACCAACCTTCAAATCCCTCATTCAACAGAGATTCGGCACGCAATCCAAACACAAATAAGAAGAGTACAAAAACAAGCGTAATTTTCTTTGTCATTGTAAATAATTTATTAGGTTCATTATAAAATTTACATTACATGCAACAGACAGAAATGTTATAACTATTAATTTATTTGCAGCAAATATAAGAATTTGTTATTAATATCTATATATTTCAACAAAAATATTATCGTAACACTCTTATTTTTTTATAAAAAACGAATGTTTATACAAATAATAACAATTTTTGCAAAAAAAAACAGACAATATCTATTCTAAATAACAACGATACTTCAAGTTCCATAACAAAGCGGAGGCTTTCTCTAACGAGGGAAAGCCTCCGCTTTGTTATTTCTCAAAAAACTAAATTATATCGTTCACATAAACACGCTTATAAATACGCCTGAAATTATCACTTTCTTGCTTCAACTCCTCTGCATGCGACTTATAGTCTTCGCCCCAAATCCCCGACAACAAATCGACAATATATTTGTGTTCTCTATCTTTCGACAAAGAAGCCACGATGAGCTTGTCAATAATTTCCCTATATTTCTCAGCTCCCGTAGCGTGCAAATATAATGCGGCACTCACCGTAATCTGCCCCGTCATATCTACCCGTATAATATTATCGGCTAGGACGGGCATATCTTCATCACAAGAGCCCATATGATTGGCAATATATTCGTAGGTGAGCAATCCATCAGTATCACTATTCAATATTTTTTTCAAATCATTATTCATAGCTGACCTCTTTTGAATGACACAAATTAAATAATAACTTTCTTCGCAACAAAATATTTCACAAAAACAGTTCAAGAAACCCTAAAAAACAATTTCTGTAAACAAAAAAAGATACTTGATATAGGAATTAATATTTTTTTGATGTATGTTTGCTTATGAATAATCGAATCTACAACCATCATGAATGACAATCTCATCATTACCATAGGCCGTCAATTCGGAAGCGGAGGACGAGAAATAGGAAAACGTTTGGCCGATTTATTCGGCATAGCTTATTACGATAAAGAATTAATCAACGAGGCTTCGAAATCGAGCGGACTCAGCACCGAGTATTTCGAGAAAGCCGACGAGCGGGCTCCAAGCGCTTTATTAAATTCTTTTTCAATAAACTGGCTCACAGGAGCAGGAGGAATATGGGGCGACGGAGGTCTATCGAATGAATACATTTTCAAATTTCAATCCGACGTCATTCGTCATTTGGCCGAAACTCAATCGTGTGTCATCGTCGGACGTTGCGCCGATTATATTCTCAGACAATACCCACGATGTTACAATGTATTTATACATGCTCCCCTTGAAGACAGAATCAAGAGAATCATCAGCCGCTCACAAGGAATGACTCGAAAAGAGGCTATCGAACTCGCCGAAAAGAAAAATAAACTAAGAGCTTCTTATTACAATTTTTATACCGATAAGGGTTGGGGAGTAGCCTCTTCATACGACCTTTCTATCGATTCCTCTATATTGGGCAGTGAAGAGACAGCCATATTTATCCGCGATTTTATCCAAAAGAAAGACAGGAGGCCTAAATGGGAGAAAAGGAAATAGGCATCAATTCTCTTTCTCTTTCAAGTAATCGGAACAAAGAGAATAAATAATACCATCAACGATTCCTATGGTAGGAACCCATATTTCTCGTGCGCCGATATGCGTCGCTATTTGTAAATAAATATCGGCGGCAGGTACAATCACGTCGGCTCGGTCGGGTTTCAATGCAAAACGGTCGATACGTTCCACGATCGAATAGCTATTCAACTCATTCCTCAGGGTCAAAAGCTGCTCCACAGTCAATGGCTCCCGAGCAGATACGCCAGCCAAATGATGCAATTTATTGATATTACCACCCGACCCGATAATAGAGATATGCCGATACGTTTCCTTCAAACGCTTTAAATCCCTATACATACGGAACAATTCACTACGACTCAGTTTTTTATTCAAAATACGTACAGTTCCTATATTATAAGATTGAGATTGGAGTAACGAACGGTCACTAATTATACTTATCTCGGTACTTCCGCCACCAACATCGACATAGATAAAATCGCCCTCTTGTTCCAGCTCGTCCACGATATGACTATCATATACGATACGTGCTTCTTCAAGACCATTAATAATTTCGATATTTATTCCACTTCTCTCCGAGATATATCGGACAATATCGGCTCCATTCGAAGAATCCCGCATAGCCGACGTAGCACAAGCCCGATAAGACAAGACATTATAAACCTGCATCAGCTGAGAAAAAGCATGCATGAGACGTAATAATTTTTCTGTCTTCTCCGTAGAAATACGACCTTTTGTAAAGGTATCTTGTCCCAATCGCAGCGGTACACGCACAATAAAAACTTTCGATAAATCCGATACACTCTCTCCCGGATAAATACCTTTGATAAGCAATCTCACTGCATTCGAGCCAATATCTATGGCCGCAAAATTAAGTCTGTCCATAAAGTTTCTCATTCTATAAGCGAAGATAATCATTTCCCGGATAAAACATCTCGATTAAAAATAAAGTCTCATTCAAAAACATATAATTTATAATCGCTCCAAAAATGAACTTTCATTCAATATCACTTGTTTTTACCTTGAAAACCATAGTAGAAGAACAAATTTGCGCAATAAATGAAGTGATTGGTTATACTTGGGCAATTGCGCAGTTTCCCCAAAGCGGGAAACAGGAGACTCCTTCCTATTTTTATTTTCAAAAATTCAATCAATAGCTTCGGAAGGAGTCTCTTTTTCAAAGAATATCATCATGCCAAAATAGAGCCGCATACCGGGTGTACCTTTACGAAAAATTACCAGCTCTATGAAATCGAGAATTACATTTAACGGCATGAACCGTTATTCCCCACCGAACTCGGCACAGCCGGGAGACTGCACAGCTATTGTCAATTTACGAAATCAATCAAACTGCCTCAAACCTGTCGGGACACCGGAATATCTATACACTCCGGAAAAGAAAAACCATCGGCTCGTCTATGTTCATATCTGCTACGACGGAGAGCATCACATAACGGAAAATGAAAATACCTTGTATTATGAGGCTCTGATAAAAAAAGAAAACGGAAATATCCAAAAAGAATCAAGCCTGTTGTTCGAGCTAAACGACCTACAAGTTCTGTCTATTCAATCCATAGGAAACACACTCATAATCATCTGTACCGAAAGTATATACTATTTACTTTATAAAGAGGGAAAATATATCTTTTTGGGTGAAAAGCCCGACATACCTGAAATTTCATTTTTCCCTTATGTAGAATATACCGATGCCTACTTCGTAAGCGAATATACCTTTCAACATGGATACAGCAATCCTACCCGACTCGACACCGAAGACATCAATTATTACAACGATGCTTACTACAATGCATTCTTTCAGCTACAAGAAAAAGCATGGAAACGGCACTATTTCATACAACCCATACTCATACGTTATGCCCTCACTTTATATGATGGGAGCCGAATTTTTTCATCGGCTCCGGTCATGGTCTCTTTGACACACCCCATACAACCCTATCAAATGAGCATACGATTGAAAAATTCAAACAATCTTTGCTTAGGTTCTCATGAAGGACAAATCATCGCCGGGAATTATAGCCTGAAATATTATATTCATCAATTCAATCTCGACAACTGGAAAGATATCGTAAGAAGTATAGACTTTTTTGTCTCTCCCGAAGCCACGATCTTCGAACCCGATCAAAAACAACAAGGCCTTAAATTTACGATCGAACGTACAGAAGAAAACGAAACGATCTCTTTTCTACTGAAAGGAGACATCTCTTTTCTCGACCTGAAAGAGATAAAGAAACGCTACTTACAAGATTCTCTATTTTATAAAATAGCGACCATAGAGGATTGGAGCGACTGGAAGGAAGGTGAATCGTACGCCATAGAAAATAAGATACGGCCAGATTTACTCATACACGAGGAGGTTCTTTCGCCAGATAATACGACACTGCTTTCTACGGGAGCACATGTCAGCTATATACACAACAAAAGACTACACATAGCCAACTTAAAGAAAAAACTTTTTCCCGGATTTCCCCTCAGTCTGTTCAACGTGGGAAACAAAAATGCCGAGACTGTCAGTGCTTATATCTGCACTTATCTCAAAACCGAAAGAGGAGAATGCAAAGTCGTTTGGCACGGGAAATCGAACTATTTCTTCAATCAACTTTCACCTTTGATTTCTTACCCCGACAGTAACGCCTATAAAATGGAAATCGTCGTAAAAAGCGAGAAAACCCGATACAAAGGGAGCTTTCTACTGACAGCCTCCGAATATGAAAATAGGGCCGATTATCTTGACGAGACACTCTCTGCAATCACATTGGAAAACGATTCTCTGCCGGCCTCTACCCCACTCGATATACCCTTGTCCGAAAATGACACTTACACACAGCCTAATATACTGCGGGTTTCGGAACTCGAAAACCCGTTTGTATTCCCGTCCGAACAAACTTATACCATCTCGAACGGAGAGATTACAGGCATAGCGACCATTACAGCAGCTTTATCGGAAGGACAGTTCGGTGAATTTCCCTTATATGTATTTACAGAAGAAGGAATATGGGCTTTGCAAAACGGAAACGGAATCGTATGTTACGGAGCACAACATCAACTGAATCGAGAACCCATACTGCCGGAAAACCCTATCGTCCCTCTCGAAGACATGATTATGTTTACTACGGCAAAAGGATTATTTATCATACGAGGCTCCGAAATACAACAACTCTTATCGTTCGACGAAACCGCCTGCGAAAACAATAGCCCAATCGATCACCACGACATAAACTCTACATTAATTCCTGCGACCACCGATCAAACGACTTTATCTCAGTTTATTCAAGGAAGTATCATCGCCTACAATACAATCGAAAAAGAATTGATATGTTGCAGGCCCGATCTCAAATATAGTCTCATTATTCATATTTCTTCTCTCTACATGTATCGCATAAGCCGACAGTACTCTTCCCTATTCTATGATGCCAGTCATCTACTCGCCCAAGACGCAGAGGGAAAAGTTTACGATTTACAAAAAGAATCAGCAGAGATAACCCCAATCGCACTCGTATCCCGACCAATTACTCTCCAAAGTGAAGATTACCAAAAATGGAGAGAAGTTTTCTGGCGGCTCTCGATGTCAGAAGGAAAGCTCCTGCTTTCTCTTTGGGGAGGCAATGATGCCGAAGGCAACTTTTCCAAAATCTGTGAAATATCGAGCGCATCAAAAATAGCTGGGCAATTACCCATGCGTTTTACAGGTCCGGCATATAAATATTTCAGGCTTATTCTTTGCGGAAACGTCTCCTCTGATTTCCATCTTTCGTCTGTCGATATCTACTCCGAAAACATCATCAGCAATCGGTTACGCTAATATAAAAAGGGTAGGACTTATTGTATAAGTCCTACCCTCCTATTCACATCTTACCGCAATCTACGGTTTATAGTTTTTCAATCCTTTCAAAGCTGCTGGATCGGTAGCCTCCTCGATACTCATAGCAAAGCCTCCACCCGGAGCACAAGGCTGAACGATACGAGTCTTGTTCGTCACAATATATTTACGAATCGTATAAGCCTGCGGGTTATCCTTATAATGGGCATCGGGAGCATCGGCATATATAGTTGCAATATACTTTTTCCCGGGCTCCAAGAAATCTAAGGAGAAACGAGCCGTATGCCCATTCTCATCGACAGTGGAACCTACATACCAATTATTACCACCTTTTTCCCGGCGTGCCACCGTAATATAATCTCCCGGCTCTGCCTCCAAATAACGGCTGTCGTCCCAATCGACAGGCACATCTTTAATAAACTGAAAAGCATCGAGGAAACGATTATAATTTTCGGGTAAATCGGCTGCCATCTGTAAAGGACTATACATGGTCACGTATAAAGCCAGTTGCCGAGCCAGAGTAGAACGAACATAGCTGTGGTTATCGGGATTAAGTTTAGAAATATCCGTCTCGAAAATACCGGGAGTATAATCCATCGGACCTCCGATAAGCCGTGTAAACGGCAAAATAGTGGTATGGTCGGGATTATTGCCCCCGAACGATTCATACTCGGTTCCTCTCGCCGACTCGTTACCGATAAGATTGGGATAAGTACGGCTCAAACCCGTAGGACGAACAGCTTCATGGGCATTCACCATAATTTTATGCTTGGCGGCTTCGGTCAATGCATAGAGATAATGATTGACCATCCATTGTCCGTAATGATGTTCCCCACGAGGTATAATATCTCCCACATATCCACTCTTCACGGCATCATAGCCATGATCGTTCATAAACTGATATGCTTTCTCCATGTGCCGTTCATAATTACGAACCGAACCCGAGGTCTCATGATGCATAATCATTTTCACCCCCTTCGATTTGGCATACTGCTCTATTTCTTCTACATCGAAATCGGGATACGGTGTGATAAAATCGAATACATAGTCTTTCGACTTACCTATCCAATCTTCCCACCCAATATTCCAACCTTCCACCAGTACAGCGTCAAATCCATGTTCTGCGGCAAAATCGATATATTCTTTTACATGCTCGGTATTAGCGGCATGACGTCCATTAGGCGTCAAACGAGAATAATCGACCAAATCGAGTTTCACATGAGGCAAATCGGTATAAGCCCAAGTACTTTTCCCGGTTATCATTTCCCACCATACACCTATATATTTCGTCGGTTTTATCCAACTCGTATCTTCATAGACACACGGTTCATTCAGATTAAGAGTCATTTTGGATGCAAGAATATCACGCGCATCGTCACTAACAATAATCGTGCGCCACGGAGATTTCGCCGGGGTTTGCATATATCCCTTATCCCCCAATGCATCGGGTGTAAGGTGAGACTCGAATATCATATTTTTATCGTCCAAATCGAGCGACATACAAGAATAATCGACCAATGCAGCTTCATGCAAATTAATATACAAGCCATCGTCGGTTTTCATCATTAAAGCCGTTTGCACCCCCGTAGGAGAGAATGGAGTTTGAGAAGAATTCGGTGTAATAGCCTCGTTCGTCAATCCCCGGATTTCGGACAATTTCGACGTCACAGTGGAATACTCCTGTGTATCATAATCGCCCGGGAGCCAAAAAGCAGTATGGTCTCCCGCCATAGCAAACTGCGTCTTCTCTTCTTTAATCACAAAATAATCCAAATTGGGCTGATCGGGAAATTCATATCGGAATCCTACCCCATCGTCAAATACCCGGAAACGAATAATCATACGACGATCGGTCGACGGTTGTTCCAATGTTACTTCCAATTCATTATAATGATTCCTAATCTCTTTTACCTCTCCCCAAACAGGTTTCCATGTTTCATCGAAAGTCGATGTCTCAGAACCAGCCAAACGAAATCCATCGGTTAAATTTTTTCCCGACTTCAAATCTAATCCCAATTTACTCTCTTTAATAACCGGCCGACCTTTATAATCTACTTTATAAACCGGTACTCCATTGTCCAATTCAAAATCTAATACAATGTTCCCGTCAGGAGATTTCAAAGTCTCGGCTCTCAAAATACCATAAGACAACAAAGCCATAAGAATAAAAATCAGTCGTTTCATTTATTCAATACATTTATTTGGGTTTTATAAAACTACGGAGAAGCATCTCAACTGCAAAGATAGGAGTTTAAGCTCCGACTCAAAAATTTCTCTATCCCTCCTTTAATTAAGAAAAACGAATAATTGAAGAAACAGTTTAAACAAACGACCTGTTTAACTTAAAATATAAATTCCTTTTATTTCAATAACGATAATCTCACCGAGATTCCATAATTGCTGTTCGTAATAGGATATGATGAAGAGGATACTAACGGGGTATTAATCTGATGGTCGAAATAAGCCCCTACCGTAATACGTTTACTCAATACATAATTGGCCGTCACTTTCAACATCGTAGTACGAGTTCCACTGGTTGCCTGAGTAAAATTCTGTTCGATACGGCGAATGAGAGCCTGATTCTTGCGGAATGAAAAATCGGCATTGATTGTCAAATCGTTGCTAACACCTGTTTGAGACCCTTTCAATTTCAAAATCGTATTAAAATTAGCGATCTTATACCCGGCCCCGATTGTAAAATCGGTTGTCGACGCCTCTACGATTTGTCCGGCTGCCGAATTCAATGTCAACGTGCGGGAATCTTTATACTCTATATTGCCCGTAACATTATTTTTCAGTGTCACCTTTAACCCGATAAGGGGAGCGAATCTCTCGGTTATCATTACCGATGATATATCGAATGGAGAAGAGGGTATGGGATTGCCCGTAAGTTCATCGCGAACGAAACCGAAATCCCCGTCTGATTCCACCCAATTAAGGAACGAAGTAAACGATCCCACAGCATAGGTACACTGGTAAGCATGCGATAGAGTAAACGCTTTAAAGTGTTTCTTTATAAACGGTATTTGCATGAAACCATCGTAAGTAATTCGCCAGTTCGGCAATATAGCCGACAATCCCGGGAACGGAGACAAATCGATTTTACGGGCATCGCGGCCAGAATATGCAGCAATAAATGCAGGTATCATTACATCGGCAGAACTACGATTTACACCGCCGTTAGCCGAATCATAGGGCTTATCTCCAAAACCGGTAGAGGCAATAAAACCTTTATTCGGATAATTACCCAACGATCCGTAATGCGCTTCTAACCGAGCCGCAATTATTTCCCGATTCTTCAAAAAATCACCGAAGGCTTGCGACGAATATCCGTCTTTTGCAGAACTGCTCCTAAATGCAGTCTTCAACGCAATATGTGTCTTGGTATAGCTTCCGCCTCGTACAGTCGGCATATCGTCAAACATAAATTGCATTTGAGAACTACGCGTGTCTGTTCTATTTCCTGTCAAGTTTATTTTCAAACCCCGGATAGGTTCAAGCGCTATTTCAAAATTAAACTCCTCGGTACGACCGATGACCGCTGGACTTATCTGCGTGGAATCACATAAAAGCCAACCACGTTCTTTTGCCCGATATACATAGCTCTCATCAGTAAAACCAAAAGCGAAATCGAGGCCGGGAGCCATAGGACCATACGAAGTCGATTGCCCGAATACATCGCCTACATTCGGGGAAAACAGAGGTAACGAAGTAGTATTGGTCTTACGATAACGCACGCTCGCATTTCTTACCATCATCAATCCCCGTAAAGAATATTCGGCTGCTTCTTTCCAGAAATTACGTTCATTCTTATTCGAAGGAGTAATTATCACATTCAAGCGTTGGGTTCCTTTATCGAGAATCACTACATTATTGGCATCGAGAACTTTCGTCCTCAGGGCCACTTTCTTTCCAGCATCGTCCCTCGCTACAACTTTTACCTTCTTATTATTGAGATTATGCCTTAAAGTAACCGTAGTATCTTCCCGAAGCAAAATGGTACGTTCGAATTTTCTATTTTTCTTCGCTGCCGCAGCCCTATTATTGGAAGAAAAACGTTTGTTTATCTTCTGCAAATATTTCGACTTATTGTACAATTGTTCAAAATTGAAACGCCCATCAAAGCTCAACTGCCCCTGATTATTCACCGAGTTACCTAAATCTATTTCCTCTGAAATCTGGGCTCCCCTATCCCAAGTGTATGTAGCGTTATACTTGGCATTAAACGACAAATAATCAAGAACAGGTATCTTGCTGAACGGAGCCGTATACGATGCATTGAAAGTTTGATTATAATTCCACGGTGTTCCCAAATTCTTGATGCTGGTCAACACGGTATCTTTCCATGCTTCGTATTCATCTGGGAAAAGCTGTTTATTCACCACACCGACCGGCTCCTCGATATGAGCGTTCGTCATCGTTTGCAACGAAAGGTTTATCGACTTGGTGAGATTCCATGTCAACGAGAACTGCCGATCCCATAAAAAACTTTTACTTACACTCGTCGGCAATGCCATTCCTCCCGATCCACTCACATCGCGAATCTGCTGTTCATAATAATATCGCGACATATTGGTATTAAACGCAATATTATTAGGCAAATAATTAAATTCCCATTCCTTCAAAAATTTCAAATGCTTAGATTTACTCTTTAATCCCTTCAACGGGACAAAAGGTTTAACAAAAGGAGTATAGGAATAAGTGAAACTACCCCGATAATCGTATGTATTCTCAAATTCGGTAGTAGGGTCTTGTTTCGATTGTCGATTATAAGAATAGCTGATAGAAAAATTAGCCGGGTCATAGGGCATAGGATTCTTACTCCTAATATCAAAAGAAACTCCCGACAAACTGAAACTTTCGACAGTCGATTTCTCTATCGAAGCATCACTTATAGAGTCACGCTCGGCTTTACTACCCGCATTGTCCAAAGCATCTTTCAACAAGATATCTTGATCGAGCGGATTGTATTTAGGAGAAGTACGTTGTTCGGTAATCGAATAAAATAATGGGGCTTTCAATTTGACTTTTTCTGGCAAAAAACGCCCTAACTCGACCATCGTAGCTATATTATACTGATAGTAATCGTCTAATCGACGTTCCGTAAGGCTTTGGTCTATCCCCCCAAAACCGACAGTTTCTACATGCCCCGCGATATTCAGCGTAGCAATATCCGACAAACCGAGATTTACATTTGCTTTGGCAGCCCAACCACCAGATTGGTCAAAATCGGTCAAACGCATTTCATTCACCCAAACGACTATATCCTTAGCTGCATTCGAATTATTTCTCACACCGATCATCATCGTACGAACATCGCTCAAAGAAGGGTTCCCCACGATAGTCACCTTATTTTGATTTTTATCGGGATCATAACTGGAATAACGAGTTTGAAACGTCACCGTCGAATTATCCATACGCTTCTTTGCATTCCGTTCCAGCTTCAAATCGGTAAACAAAGAAAGAGGGAAATCAAACATATTGGATTGTGGCCAAACCGCTTCCTGATCTTGTGCATTATATGTGCTATAATTACCCGGCTCCGTCAATGACAACGGAACCTCATACTCATAATAATTCGATTTGCTATCGGATCCTAATCGTAAAAATACAGACACATCGCCATCTCGTAAATTAGTTTTATCGTCAATCAGCTTCTCTGCATGTACAAACATCTGTAACCGCTTGTACGTACGCATATCCATACCACTGTTCTTATAAACCGCACGAGCATCTCCCGACTGCAAATCGGTTACTTTCAAAGACATGGCTTGTTCATTAAGCTGAGTTATTTGCGATTGCCCCGGGTCTATGATACGGGTTACCCCCGGAGGTAAAACATAATTAACAGGAACCTGTCCTGCATTCTCCTCAATATTTACCACCGATATATCCATCTTACCCTGAGCCGGAGCATCTCCTTTCAAATTCAAAGCATAGTTATACGTCCGCCATTCACCCCGAACCAATTCCAACGTGGCAAAACGCAAATGTGTCTCACACTCAAAACCCGTCATAAACATGCGGATAAAACGTATCGTCTTAAAATCCTGAATAGATCCCACTTTCTTTTGAGGACGAGACAAAGGGATTTTGAATTGATACCACACAGCTTTTCCTTCTTCACCATTGCGGAGCCGGACGGTTGTCTCCCGTTTATCGGTAATACAGTTTTTTCCCACCTCCAAGCTATCGGGGCATAACGATATGCGGTACTGATAATATCTTTCATATTCGTTCAACGTATTATCCTGATTGATATCCTCCACGTCAGGAACACTTTTGGAAGACTGATAATACGAATCATTCATTTCCTCGGGAGACCGGGAATTGTTTTCTGTTCCGTTATATCGTTTGTATCGGTCCAATATAGAAGTTTGTGCATCGTCATAATCGTGTCCACGATAAAAATGGTAATTATCCCCGGCCGGATCGTTAAACGGAGAAAACTGATCTTGTCGCATAGCCTCTACTACCGCCGGAGATAGTTTAGTTTCGAGCTTGTTCAAATAATCTCTATAAGATGAGAACCCATATTCCTCGTCATTCGACAGACCGTCTAAACCTACGTCTTGCAAAGCCCGTGCACCACTGGTATTATCGAATGCATAAGTCAACGACTGACGTTTGGATACCTTTCCCCACACCGTAGTCGCTATCTGTGTTGTATCACCGTCGACAGGCAAACCGTTCTCGAAAGACTTCATACCGTCTTTAAGAATATCTTCCGACACTTCTCCCAAATTAAAATACAATTCTCCCCCGTTATGATTAGTCTGATTCTCATCTAAAAACGGATCCATGAGCCAGAACTGTATATATTCGATATTCGATGATTCGAAATCGGTATAATCCATTTTTCGCATAATCCCGCCCCAACGGTTCTCCGGATTCAACAAAAGCCCTTGTGAGTCGATATTATCGGCATCGAGATTGTACGGTCCCCGTTCCTGTGGATAAAATGAAAGGTTCAATGTCTGTAAGGTCGTCGATTCTCCATAATTGATTTCCTTATTGGGAAATATCTCCCGTACACTCACCTCACGCACATAAGGATTAGACAATTGGTCCAAATCATTTTTCAGGTGAGCCGGTATCAATGTCGAGTTTTTCTGAGTAAACATTCTATCGATATAATACCACGATAGCAATGCTCTATTTTGCCCATAACGAATATCATTGGAATAACGAGCTTCGGGAAACAAAGCATCAGATGAAGGGTCGTACGGAGTGGAAGCCAACGTCCACGAATAAGGAGACTTCAAGTCCAACCCTGTTTGTGTCGATTCGAAATCATCGATATACGATGTTCCCTGCGAGCTGCCGTTTTTGGATTTATGCGGTATCAATTGGGCAAATTCAGCCGTGAGAGCCAACGTAGAAGGAGCTGTTGCGTTTACAGTCGGAATTTTATTCAACAAATTGGTCAACCATAAAAAATTCGTATTATAAGACAAGTTCACTCCCCACAAAGTATTATTCAGTACCTCATCGCCCATATTTACTTTTTCCGTCAGGGACTTTTCAGACAAATGCATAATCGTCGCTCCTACATTAAAATCTTTGGAGAACGCATAATTCAAATCGAGTCCCAGCATTGTCTTACGTTGCATATTGAACATCGATTGATTTTCAAGCGATATACTAATCGGAGTTCCCGCCTCGATTATACTTTGGTTCAATATCGTCACGACACCCATCGCATAATCCACAATATAATCGGAATTTTCGACCAAAGTCATACCTCCGGCGGTAACAACCACCGATCCCCGAGGTACATTCATCGCATTTAATCTTATCTCTGCGCCCGAAGATGCTTTATATTCTCCGGTCATAATAAATTTATTCTTCTCCGATACTTGCTGGGCGATAGTCAATGTCGAATCATACAGCTCTTGATAAACATACTTTTCCGCTATCGCCGCATTTCCTATTTTTTCTGCCAAGTGACTACCGAACGGCTCTATGACCGGAAATATAATCCTCCCGTTCGAAGATTGAATCGTATACCCCTCTATGTAGTCAAAAATACCATCGGAATATTCCGACTCATTCGCATCCAAACGGTCGAGGTTCATTACTTGCAACAAAGTCTGATTGGATATATTCCCCTCCGGTATATTATTTACAGCTACCCCCGTAGAATCATTCTGATATTTAATGTACAGCCTGAATTTATCCTTCTGAACCTGATAGGCCCCCAGCGAATAAACATTTTTCATCATTAAATCCCAAATGGGTAATGAGGTCGATATGGTAGAACCCTTCAACATTTTCAGAAAAAGACATTGATCCGTATCGGTAACATCTCCCGAAAATTCCCCAACCTGATAAACCTGTCCGTTATAAGTATATTCATAAGCGACAGCAATCATCTCATCGGCATTCAGCTTACTTTTCAGAGAGATATAACCCAATTGGGAATTCAAGGTATATTCAGAAGAAGCAAGTTTCCGGGCACTCTCTATTTTCACATAATCCTGCCCCCCCTCGATACCATAAACAGAAAGAGGTTCCAAAGCCTGTGTCACCAAATTGATATTACGAGCATCGGGATAACCGTTTTTAATCTCGGCATACAACGAGTTGGAGTTATTCATCGGATTCTGCTGCGCGGTAGCCGATATCCAATGGTCGTTACCGATATGAACATTTTCGGCCAAATCCATAAAACCGACAATATTCCTCGATTCTTCATAATTGCCTTGTTTATTCGTAATCCAAACTTCTATTCGATTGATACTCACACCCGATGAGACATAAGGTAATTTGGAAGCAAATTTATCGTAATTGTCCCTAAAAAAATGAGCTAAGAAAAAGTGCCTGTTTTCGTCATAAGCGTCTGCCCGGATTTCGAACGGCGTGGTCTGTGCCCCACCACTCGCATTGACCGTTTTCGATTCGGACTGTTGTTGAGAAATAAGAGCGGTAGCCGTCAGTTTACCGAACTGCATAGTCGTCTTTACACCGAATAAAGCCGTACTACCACGTATCAACGACGACCCTGTGGTCATACTCACATTACCGGCTTCGATATTCTTAATAATCTCGTCTTCTTTTCCCTGATATTGTAATTTGAGATTTTTCGAGTCGAAATCGAAAGTCGCATCGGTGTTATAGTTCATATTGAACGACATCTTGTCACCGACTTTCGCCGTTACCGAAGCCTGTATCTTCTCGTCGAAGTCGAAATAAGTCTTCTTTCTGGAACTCATCGGCAATGCGGGATTATCGAGTTTGTTATGTTTCAATCCCATATTCAACTCGATAGAACCTTGTGTCTTCAATTGTACGCCACCCGGTCCAAAAACTTTTTCCAATGGCCCGAGAGAGAACTGCATATCCAAAAAATTAAACTCCGATTTGCTGTTCTCTGCAAAATTCTGTGCATTTCGTTCCCGATAATACTGCTGCATGGATTTACGCAACGTATAATCGTTATACTCGGCCGCCGACAACATGAAAGGAGTGCAAACATCAACCCCGGCGACTCGGGTATGGATTACATAACAATTCGTTTCAGCATCATACTCTACTTCTGTTTTCAGATTAGAAGGATTTTTCAAATCCATCGGAGCTAACTGCCCGATTTCATCGTACGATTCAGGAGATGTCTTAGTGACAGGATAACGGACTTGTATGGAATCGGATTCTTTATTGCTTTGCGTTGCCGATATACTGCTCGATGAACTTTGCGGATCAGCCGACTGCAAAGCAGCAAAAGCGGAATAGGCTCCTAATCCGCTCACAGCTAGCACAACTATTGTTCCAATCCTTATCCGTCTTCTCATTCGATACTCCTACACAAATTCCCGCCTTTACTCAAAAGGCGACGACGCCGGTATCAGAGCATTTTCAGAGCCTGCTTAATTACCTCTTCAACTCTCATCGAAGGAGTATCACGCAATAACTTTTGAACTGTTTTTTGCGATTGGGGCTGTGAAAATCCAAGCATCACCAACGCAGCCACAGCTTCCTCGTAAATTTCCGAGGCTGCGGGCGTACTTATTACTAACGGATTGTCGGCAGGTTTTATTTTATCTTTTAAGTCAACAATTACACGCTGTGCAGTTTTAGCGCCTATTCCTTTTACCGACTTCAATAAATTTAGATTCTCCGACGCAATCGCCTGCTCCAATTCAGAAGGATTCAATGAAGACAATATCATGCGGGCTGTATTGGGCCCTACTCCTGAAACAGAAATCAACAATATGAATAGTTCACGTTCGTGACGGTCATAAAAGCCATAAAGCTGATAGGCATCTTCCCGAATCGCTTCGTAAACATACAGACGTGTAGCTTGCCCTCTCGAAAGGCAAGAATAAGTATTCAACGAAATATTAAGCAAATAACCTATTCCCATGCACTCCACAACCGCCGTGGCGGGAGTTAAATCGGTAACCTCTCCCGTAATATATTCTATCATATCGTTCTCTTTTTATACATATTGTTCAAACTGCAAAGATAGCGAAAGGCGAGTGCAGAGACAAACGGAAATCACATTTCCGTTTTGACTATGCCGAGCCGCATCCTATCTTCGTATTTACAAAGATAGCGAAAGGCGAGCGCAGAGGCAAACAGAATTTTCGGCTCGATATAGTTAATATATTATATATATAATTTTTTATCCATATTTTTTTCCTACTTTTGATTCCTAATAAAATATACGTCTCGGCATTAAAAACGAGCAACTTGTTTGTACCGCTATCAACCTTTATTACATTTGTATCTAATGAATAAAATTTAGTGTCGAAACTGTTCATCACTTGTGTAACAATAGATTTATCACTATACAACAATGAAAAAAGTATTTCTCATTTTCCTTTCTTTGATTTTTATTTTCACGTTTCAAGTAAAAGCTATTACATTGGAAGATATTACTTCCGGGAAATTTCAGTCCAAAGATATAGCAGAGGTTTATCCATCAGCCGATGGCGTTCATTATTTCACAGCGACAAACGGGAATACACGTATCGTAAAATGTGAATACCGGACGGGACACGAAGTCGATACCCTCTTTGACGTAAAAACTGCCAGAGAATGCAATTTGGAACAATTCGACGGTTTTTCTCTCAGTCCCGATGAAAAACATCTATTAATTTATGCCGACTCGGAACCTATTTACCGACGCTCATTCAAAGCCACTTATTACACGTTCGAGATACGCAGGAACTTATTGAAACCGCTTTCCGACGGAGGAAAACAACAAGCTGCCGTATACTCTCCTAACGGCCGAATGGTCGCTTTTGTAAGAGATAACAACATCTTTATCAAAAAACTCGATTACGGTACAGAAGTAGCCGTCACCCGCGACGGAGAGCGAAACAAAATCATCAATGGGATTCCCGATTGGGTTTACGAAGAAGAATTCGCTCTTACTTCTACCCTGCAATGGTCGCCGGACGATGCTACATTAGCTTTTGTGAGATTTGATGAAAGCCATGTTCCCGAATATTCTTTCTCTCTCTACGAAGGTTACTGTCCCACATACCCGGAATACACCCTATATCCGGGAAGATTCACTTACAAATATCCGGTAGCAGGCGAGACCAATTCACAAGTATCGGTACTCTCTTATACCGTCGAAACACGAGCCTTAAAAACGATGAAACTGCCTATATCATCAGACAGTTACATACCTCGAATCAAATTTACGACCGATCCGAACAGACTCGCGGTTGTCACGCTAAACCGCACACAAAACGAAATGGATATATACTCTGTCAATCCTAAATCGGGAATCAGCAAACTGCTATTGAGAGAAACAGACAAAGCTTGGATCGAAGAATCTATATTAGACAATATCTCGTTCTATCCCGATTTCTTCGTGATTGCCAGCAGTCGTAGCGGTTATCAACACCTTTTCCGATACAATTATAATGGAACATTAGCTAAACAAATCACCAAAGGCGAATGGAATGTTTCAGCATTTTTGGGTTATGATGAAAAAAGTCGCTCTTATTTTTACGAATCGAATCAAGAAGGTCCTCTTTACAAAGCCATTTACAAAATAAATGAAAAAGGGATAGAAACCAAATTATCGGAACGAATCGGGACAAATCAGGCTTCGTTCAATCCCTCGTGTACTTATTTTATCAACAAATACAGCAACAGCAATGAACCTTTGCTCGTAACCGTATGCGATGCCAAAGGGAAAGTAATACGCACACTGGAAGACAATGCTACGCTAAAAGCACGAATCGCCCAAACCGATTTGCCACGCAAAGAATTTTTTACCTGCCCCAATCACGCAGGCGATCAAATGAACGGTTATATTTTGAAACCCACGAATTTCGACCCCTCGAAACGCTATCCGGTAGTCATGTCGCAATACAGTGGCCCGGGTTCCCAATCGGTTCTGGATAAATGGACAATAGACTGGGAATACTACTTAGTCAGCAAAGGGTTTATCGTCGCCTGCGTCGATGGGAGAGGAACCGGCGGACGCAGTCGGGCATACGAAACCTCTGTATATATGCAATTAGGGAAACTCGAAACCGAAGACCAAGTAGCGGGAGCGGAATACATGCGGACCCTACCCTATGTAGACGACAAACACATAGGTATATATGGTTGGAGTTACGGTGGGTACGAAACTCTTATGGCCATGTCCACAAGCAACGGTACTTATCAAGCCGGAGTGGCTATCGCTCCGGTAACCGACTGGCGTTATTACGATACGATTTACGCCGAGCGCTTTATGCGTACGCCGAATGAAAACAACGAGGGATACGAACAATCCGCCCCCATTACTCATGCCGAAAAATTAAAAGGAGATTTGTTGATTATATCGGGGACAGCAGACGATAATGTTCATTATCTTAACACATTACAATATTCCGCTGCTTTAATCGAAGCAGGAATACAATTCGATACTCAAATATATACCAATAAAGACCACCATATACGAGGTTGCAACACCCGTCATCATCTGTATATCAAAGTATGTAACTTTTTCCTCGATAAACTGAAATAAAAGGAATAGCATCCCAACCCTATGGAAAAGAAAAAAAGTAACAAAATAAGTTGGTCTACCATCTATTCTTTGGGATTGGTGCCTGCTATTCTCGTATGGGGATTAGCCCCATCGCTTAAAGAAAATGTCATTGTCCTGACATCGATTATCGCCGGTATTATATGGACTATATTCTCCCGGCTTTACATACATTTTTTTAAAGGATGTGGAATAATAGGGTGGATAACAGGGTGGTCTATGATATTTGGAGGAATAACAAAAGCATTCTTGCTCCTTTTCGGGTATTATAATATCCCTATCGTACTTTTTTGGGCTCCCTGCATGGTTGTCATATTATATCTGTTCGAACATCGGAATATACACCCCCCATTCTGTTATCAGTGTATCTTGAAACGAGGAGGGATTCGAGAACGGCATTTACTGGGAGATTTCAGCCGCTATGAAACTCATTATATCGTACGCTTAATTCTAATAGGCTCTATATTAGTAACTATGTTATCATGGATACTCTTTGCTTTTGGCGTGGAAAGGCAAAGCCGTGCCGGGAATTATTTTTACTTCTATTTTCCTCTGGGGTTAAGTATAGCTATCATTATCTTCGAAATTATTCGCCGTCTGCTGATCCAACAACTTATCGAAAGTCACGAGAAAAAATGTAAACGTTATATCAACGACAAAACGAATAATCCCGATATGGATTACTTTTTCACGGTAATTCGTATTATGGTCATAGGTCAAGAAAAAATCTACTTAATCGAAAACAAAGGAGATGAAATAGAATTCAATAGCGGCAAAGGGTTCGATATTCCTATACATCGTTATACAGACTATTGTACGACGCAAGAAGAAGAGGAACAAAAAGCCCGGCAAATCATACGCGAAGAACTTCAAATAGAAAAACCCGATTTACGCCACATATCATCGGCTATCGCCGAAGATTCTTGGCGAAGAGTCGGACATTATGTATTATTTATCTCGGACGAGGATCAAAATAAGTTAAACAGGTACAACGGCCGTTGGTACACCATAGAAGAAATAACAAGATTATTCCATAGCAATAGGCTTTATCCTCTATTTAAAGAAATCTATGCCCGTTTCTATACGATTGTCAATACGGCCCGTACCTATTACAGCAATGGAAAAAGGAGATATCCGATAAGAGGATATAAGCCGTCCTTTACATTACACAGAATCGATTTGCTGGATATCGAATTAGATGACCCGGTTTGGCTTTACGTAAGCCAGCACAATGACGACCGCCTTTTATACCGTATAGACAAATGGATTCGAAAAATTTTAGGTAAAAAATGTTCCTCATCAAATTGCTGCGATGCTTGATTTAATCACCATATTGGGTCCCACCGCTTCCGGTAAAACATCTTTGGCGGTGGCGCTGGCCGCCCACCTCGACACCGAAATTATCAGTGCGGATTCCCGTCAGATATATCGTTCAATGGATATCGGTACAGGTAAAGACTTATCCGAATACACCTATGAAGGACACGCTATTCCCTATCATCTAATCGATATTTGCCCACCCGGATATAAATATAATCTATTTGAATATATTCGGGATTACAACACCGCTTACGCAGATATTATCAAGCGGGGTAAAACGCCCATTCTTTGCGGGGGTACAGGTCTGTACATAGAAGCCGTACTCAAAGGGTACTCGTTACCTCCCGTACCCGAAAACAAGGCCCTGCGTGAAAAACTTGCTGAAAAATCACTATCCGAATTGGAAGAAATACTCAAAAACTACAAGACTCTACACAACCAAACAGATACCGATACTTGTAAGCGAGCGATCCGCGCCATTGAAATAGCCGAATATTATTCTCGGCAAGAGCCCGAAAAACTTATTCCTAATCCGGTAAAAAACGCTTTGATTATCGGAGTGAACATAGATAGGGAAAACCGACGCGCCAAAATTTCGCAACGTCTGCGCAATCGTCTCGAACAAGGCATGGTGGCCGAAGTTCAAGGTTTGCTCGACAGCGGCATCGATCCAGAATCTCTCATTTACTACGGGCTCGAATACAAATATATTACCGAGTACCTCATCGGGCGCACCTCATACGATCAAATGGTTTCATTGCTCGAAATAGCGATTCACCAATTCGCCAAACGGCAAATGACATGGTTCCGGGGTATGGAACGTCGGGGATTCTCCATTTTTTGGCTCGATGCAGCCCTCTCTCTCGATGAAAAAATAGCTAAGATAGATGAGAAGATAACCCAGTCGGTATAATGCGATACCCCATGTGTTCCATAAATATTAAGAGCTCTTTTCGAGAATACAAAATAAGAAGCTGTTTTAAATTTATTCCGAGACAGATTGAGACCTATGTTGAAGCAGATTGGAGTCCGAGATACGCAGTCAATAGCGGGCTATTGACAAAAATCAAGGGATTCAAGATGCGAGACAGGGGCTCAATATGGCCGGAACATACCTGCTTGAAATGATAATATTATTTCTCTATAAATTTAAAACAGCTTCTAAATTTCTACTTGCATATATCAAAAAATTTTACGAATATTGTAAGCAAGAAATTTCACGAAAGGGAGGCTGTGTAGGGATTAACCTTACTTCATTTTATTTAAATTGAATGTTCATCACACAGTTTGCCTCATGAGCAGTATGGAAGCAAAAATCGAAATTCTTTGGAATAGCCTATTGTTAACATGGTCGTATGATTACAGAATTGCCGGAATCCATACGTTCGATAAAGACGGTTTGGCTATCGGAGTGAATTTGATCGAACATCTGAATCTCGAAACATCGTGGGGAACCTTAACAATTCTGGAAACGACCGATACTTCCATAACTTTTATACACAATGGCACGAGGATAATATTGTCCGATGGAGCAAAATATCATTTCGAAGTTCCACAAGTGCTCCCCGGCAGTCAAGGAGATTTTTACATCGAATTGATTTGCTCCCAAGTACGACTCACTCACTGGGACGAATTTTTCGAATGCTCTCGGCAATTCACGGTCGATAAAATCGACTGGGATCTCATGCAAGACGGTGATGCAGACTCTGCTTTACTCATTGCCGAATCTATTGCCGAACAATCACCGGAGTCGCTCGAAATTATCGCAGAATATATGGCCGTTGCTGATAATCTGGGTAGTAAAGAGGCTCATGAATGGTTACGAGACTATTACAGCCCCGGCGATATTGCAGAACCTTACAGTTAACCAAAAATGAAACATTATGATAGATTTCTCCAAAGAACACAAGACCTTACTTAGCCGATTGGCGAAAAACCCGAACGACATGGAAGCCCGTGCCGACCTACTGCGTTGTAACTGCCTTTGGGCCGAAGAAAATATAAAGGGAAACAAAAACACATGGCAAAATGCGAATCTGATATACGGGGGGAATAACGAAACGTGTAAAATATAATTGGGGTAAAAATAGTTGATTGGTTTGTATATCAACAACTTGTGTAAGTAAGGCGTGTGACAAATGGAAAAACGAAACGTTTACATTGCTTTACGCCAAGTTTACATTTAAGGGCTTTTTGAACGCCGTTCAAATACATTGCTTTACATTGGGGAACAGATAAGCGACAAATGACGAGTGTGAGGATTTATTTTCTCTCATGCGATGGTGAATAGTTAGATTGTTGTACAAATATAGCAGTTTGGGGCGTGTTATGCAAAAGTGCTGAAAATATCACTTGCCAATGTCACCGTATAACATAAAGCAAGATGTGCGACTTTATCAAGTCTAACAATCTTATATGTTTATAAATTATTCCATATAATAAGTATTTAGTATATTTGCATTAAAATAAACGCTATCTGTTATGACTAAGATTATCCATGTCCATTTGATTTTTGAAAAGAAGAACCTGTATTTTGGTAGTATTTCGGCTATATTTGATACTTTGACGGAGGAACAGATGGGAATCACTAAAAACAGTCTTTTACATGCCGGATTGACTGATGGATCCGTGAAAATGACTAAGCGTGCGATGATTATTCGGTCACATTTGATAACGAGAACTCGAAAGGTCTAAAACGTTTTGGAATGTATTTAAAGCCGCTTTTGCGGCTTTTTTTATGTTCTTTTTTGGGCGTATGTTTGAACGCCTTGAATGGTCAAAAAAATGGATAGGAGTGACATAAGGGGTGACGTTTGGGGTGACAAAAAGGGCAATGGAAAAACGAAACGTTTCGATAGGAGTGACGTTTGGAGTGACATTTTAGCCGTTTATATTTACGATTAGCATATTGGTAAGGTCTATTTATACCACATTTTCGGCCGTTTTGTACACATTGCAAGGGGGATATTGTATTTGACAAGTATTTATTTACCACCCTGTAATTTATTGTATTTTATTAAAAATCAAATATTTGAATATTTTTTCGCATTGCATATTAAAAATGTGGTTTATGAAGCCATCTTGAAGTCAAAACAATCTGTGCATACTCCCCAATACGGCAAAGACTTTTCGAATCATCGTAACCGGTATTTCTTGCTCTGCATATTCAGGGCTTTTATTTGTGGGAATTAAACGGACATATCCTTTTTTTTCAGACATTCGTATGCGTTTTACTGTTCGGAAATCATCTGTGACAATTCCATATATTTCTCCATACGGTAAGTATTCAATGGGGGTTGTCATCTCTTTCATGGCTATAAAGTCGCCATTGTTCAACTCCGGCTCCATCGAATGGCCTGTGATATTACACCAAATTACTCCCGGCTTATTATAAGGGACGAAATCAATGTAATAATCAGGAATTTGAGTTTGGTCATTTAGTACAACGTCGAAACCACCAATGAAGTCTACGTTATAATATGGGGTACCTTTATATTCGCGGTTTATCTCAGGTAATAGGTCAGGTGATACCTGTGGAGGTAGCTTTTTATGGGTAGTAACGGAGTTTTTTAGCATATCACCTCTACCTGTTAGTAGCCAATCGGAATTAATTTCGAGACTTCTCACTATTTTTTCAAGAATGTCTTGTTTGGGAAGTACTCCTTTGATATATCCTCTTATATTCCCCTCACTTGTCCCTATCATAGAGGCGAATATAGTATTTTTTCCTTTGGCAAAGGTATTCACTAACTCTTCTATTCTATCGTGAATTGTCCCGTCATTTGGCATAATATTGATTTTATTCGTGATAAATATCGTTTTAAATTTGTTTATATCGTGAGAAGTTGCGATATTTGCAACATGTTCAAAATATGAACACGCCTCAAAGCTACGAAAAAGGAGTGAGGAAACCATGAGAATTTAAAGATAACACAAGGTTATGAACGAAGAAATAAAAGAGTGGCAGACACAGAGCGTAAAGCACAAGGTTGCTTACCTGCTAATGATGGATGGGGTTTCATTCAGCTACGAGGAGGATACCGGCATCGTGTTCTCCGCCCCCGATTTTTATGTGGAGAATATGATTTACAGACTTGTGAACTGTTATGGGTGCAGTGTAAAACCGATTATTAACGAGTATAAATAAGTGTGACGATGGAAAATCAAGAAACAATGATGAAAAAACAGGATTTTATAGCCGAACGGGTGAAATGCCGTATCGATGGACTTTTGGAAGAGGCCGACAACTATACGCGAATCATGAATGAGGATTATGAGTCATTTTTTAAGGATCATGCGGAAGATATGTACAAGGTCCAGCTCGAACTTTCCGAGTACCGCAAGTTAAAAGCCGTGGTAAACTCCGGAAGTCTTGAAGATATCCGAGCCTATTTGGTAAACAAGGTAAAGGATATCACCGATACTCTGCTCGGAGGGCATCTAAGGCTGAACAGTTCCAGCACGACTGTTTGCCTTGCCCATACGCTGGAACTGGAAGTCCTTCGGGATTTACGCGGCAAGTTTATCATGTTCCTTGACTTTATCGGTAAAGACGAGAATGTCGCCGGATAATAAAAAATCGAGCGTGACAGCCCGGAAGGCGTCAAGAGACGGGCGGACGGTGTGGAAAGACACACGGGGCAATGGTTTTTGCGTTGGGGTTCGATTCCCCATGCCCCACAAAATAATATAAAAACAACGGTATGAAGAGAAAAGTCGTAGTAGATTACGGAGAACAAAAAACCATTGCGAACTTGATGCATTGCACTCCTGAAATGGTTTCTCATTCCCTGTCTTTCCGCAAGAACAGTAAACTTGCGCGTTCTATCCGCAAGCTCGCCATCGAGCGCGGAGGTATAGAAGTCGGTGGCGCACTTCAAACACAAAACCGCCATGAAAAATGATTTTTTCGGCCTGTTCGGTCTCAACACGAGATGGTTCAAAGAATTGAGCCGGAAGCACCGTTTTTTCGTGATTTACTTCCTTTTGAGCTTTCTTCTTCTTTGTTCCGTATCTGAAAATTTACTCTGGGTGTTGTTCGTGGCACTGAATTTTTGGAACTCCGTCCGATTGTTGAAACAGGTTCCGACCGATGGTATAGAGGATTTGTAGTCAAAATAAGAATATGGAATACTATAAAAAGACATTGTGTGTAACTTACGAGGAACTGACGGCTGGAGATGATCCGGTAATACATGGAGCAACCTTGCGTCAGAATGTTCGGCGTGGCAACATCGAGAACATAAACCGAGGTGGAGGCGAAGGAAACACAGCCTTGTATTCCTATTCCTCCCTTCCTGAAAAATACAAGAGGCGCTGGGTGGAGCGTCGTGGGGAACCCGAGAAACAAATGGCAAGGGAGATAATACGCAGCAAGATACAGAAAGACGAATCTGCGGAAAAGTTCTTTGAGTCCTATCGGTACGACAAGAACGGTGAGGAAGTCCATCTTCCGGAGTCGGTGCAAGCGGAATACAGCCTGAATGCATCGGTCTTGAACGCCCTGATACGTGATTTCAACCGTCTCTGCGCCTCCAATAACAAGTTGACCGGCTTCCGCCGTAATATCTGGAAAATAATCCTTGCCACCAGCGAGGAACTTCGGGAAGAATACTCCCATACCCTACCCGGCAGTATAGGACGCTTGAAAAGTATGGTCAACAAATACAAGCCCAATAACTATACCGCGCTTATCAGTGGCAAGTATGGCAACAAGAACACCCTGAAAATCGGGGAGGATGCCGGTCGTTACCTCGTAGCCCTGAAACGCAGCCGTGTACCCGTTTATACCGATATTCAGATATTCGAGGAATACAACCGCACTGCTCCGAAGCGTGGCTGGAAACCGCTAAAAAATCCCCGCAGTCTTCGCGAATGGTTTAACAGTCCGCGCATCGAGCCTTTATGGTATGATGCCGTGTACGGTGAAATGAAAGCACACCAACGCTATGGGCGTAAGCACAAGACAGAATTACCTTTCCGCAGGGACAGCCTCTGGTATGGCGATGGGACCAAGCTGAATCTCTACTATCAAGACGAGAACGGAAAGATACGCACCATCGGCGTGTACGAGGTGATGGACGCATATAGCGAGGTATTGCTTGGTTTTCATATCAGCGAGAATGAGGATTATGAGGCTCAATATCACGCCTACCGCATGGCGCTTCAAGTCAGCGGGCACAAGCCATACGAGCTGGTACATGACAATCAGGGCGGGCATAAGAGACTGGAACGAATATCTGACGGCTTGCTCTCCAAAATCAGCCGCATTCACCGCCCAACTGCCCCATATAGCGGACAGTCAAAGACCATCGAGTCAGTTTTCGGTCGCTTTCAAAGTCAGGTGTTGCATAAGGACTGGCGTTTCACCGGGCAGAATATCACCACGAAAAAGGAATCCAGCCGTCCGAACCTTGAATTTATCGAAGCCAACCGAAATCAGCTGTACACACTCGCCGAGTTGATGGAAAAATACGCGCAGGCAAGGAAAGAGTGGAACGAGATGAAGCACCCGGTCACCGGAATTTCCCGAATCGAGATGTACAATACCAGTGAGAATGAGGATACAGAAATTGTCACGGCTCGTGACATGGTGGACATCTTCTGGGTGATGACCGACCGTCCGAGTACATTTACTTCCAGAGGGATTGAGGTCACTATCGGTGGAAAGAAATACACTTATGAGGTTTATTCCTCACCAGGTATTCCGGACCATGAATGGCGTCGCAAGAATACCTACAAAGAGTTTTACGTGAAATACGATCCTTATGATTTCGGCAGCGTCCGCTTGTATTGGAAAGACAAAGGGGGCGAATTGCGTTTCGAGCGTGTGGCAGAGCCCTATATGGTTATCCATCGAGCCATTCAGGATCAAGAGGCGGGCGAGGCAGCATTTATACGCCGGGAACAAGAGGCTAACGTGCAAGATCGCATCGAGCGTCAGATCGTCGCTAAATCAATAGAATATGAACACGGTGTGGCACCAGAGCAACACGGGCTGACTACCCCGAAGCTGAAAGGAGTCACAGCCGAAGTGCAACGACAGATAGACCGCCGTACCAAGAAATACAGCCTCCCGCCGGAGGAAGTCATGTTGGGACGATCCACCAAAGTAATCAGTAACATCACCTGGGATCAGTTGAAACTTAAAGAAGTGCCTCAGCGTAAGATAGTAGGGAAATTATAATAAAAATCTAACAAGTACGAATCATGAACGAATTGAAAATGTCGGAAAAAGATGCCATCAGCGAAAGCCTCCGTGCTTACGTTGCAAAATATCCGAGTCAGACAAAGGCTGCAAGTAGCTTGAAAAATACCAGCGTGGGAACCATCAGTAATATCTTGAACGGGAAATATGACAACATCAGCGATGAGATGTTCCGCAATATTGCCTCTCAAACAGGAGCAGCCAATCCTACCGGCTGGCAGATTGTCGAGACGGGAGCATATCAGGAGATAACCGGAGTTTTGTCCGACGCTCAACGTTGGCGCAATGTGACTTGGGTAACAGGTGAAGCCGGTTGCGGCAAGAGTACCACTGCGCACGTTTACCTTCGGGAACACAAGGAAGTGTTCTATATCCTTTGTTCCGAGGACATGAAGAAAGGGGACTTTGTCCGTGAGATAGCCCGAACGGTAGGACTCCGTACCGAAGGCTGTAACATTCGAGAAGTCTGGGGACTTATCCTGGACGACATCATTCAGATGGACGCTCCCCTGTTGGTGTTCGACGAGGCGGACAAGCTGACCGAACCGGTATTTCATTATTTCATCAGTTTGTATAACAAATTGGAGGAAAAGTGCGGCGTGGTATTCCTAAGTACTGACTACATTACCAAGCGCATCAGTAACGGACTAAGATATCAGAAACCGGGCTATAAAGAATTTTACAGTCGTATCGGCAGAAAGTTCTATACGTTGGAACCCACGGAAGCGAGCGACGTGTACGCCATCTGTACCGCCAACGGCGTGACCGACAAGAAAGATATAGACTGCGTGATGAAGGAAGCCGTCACTTGTGACTTCGACCTCCGTAGGGTGAAGAGATCCATTCACAAGGTAAAACGCATGTACGAGTAAACACAGATTAAAATGCGTTCAAATGTAATTTAAAGACCATTAAAAAGAGCCAGATCATGAAACGAGCTTTGAATGTGAGGGATATCCTGAGTAAGAAGTATGAAACTTTTCCCTTCGAGGGGAAATGGCGCGAAGCCTTCGAAACACCAGAACGTACCGGTGTGTGGTTTATTTGGGGTGCCAGCGGCAATGGCAAGACATCTTTCGTGATGCAGCTTTGTAAGGAACTTTGCAAGTACGACCGCGTGGCGTTCAATTCGTTGGAGGAAGGCACGAGCCTCACTGTGCAGAACAATCTGAAACGTTTCGGTATGTCAGAGGTAAGCCGTCGTTTGGGTTTCATCAAGGAGGACATTCCCGCTTTGCGGGACAGGCTCCGTCGGCCTAAGAGTTATAAAATCGTAATCATAGATAGCCTCCAATATACACAAATGACATACAGGGATTATATCGGGTTGAAGGAGGAGTTCCCTGACAAACTGTTCATTTTCATCAGCCATGCCCGGGGTAAAAGTCCCAAAGGCGATGCCGCTACCAGCGTAATGTACGATGCCGACTTGAAGATATGGGTAGAAGGTTACGTGGCTTTCAGTAAGGGTCGTTATCAAGGCTGCACCGGGAAGTATGTGATTTGGGAAAAAGGATCTATGGATTATTGGGGGGTATGACATTATGGAGAAACAAAGTATGCGCCGGAAGAACCTGCTGTATAGACTCCGGAAGAAGGGCGTGAAAGTCGACACGAGAGAACGCTGTGTTTACCTGCCCTACGGCAGCGAGCCGGACAACATCGCACAGGTTCGCCGTCTGCGGAGAGAATATGATTTTGTAGTACAATTTGAAATAGTATGATCATGGAAAAGACGCAAGAAAACATTTGCTGCATTTGCTGCAGGAAGTTCATCGGATACGGGTATAACCCATATCCGATAAAAGAAGAGGGACGATGCTGCAAACTGTGTAACTACACGGTGGTACTGGAAGAACGATTGAATGAATTTTACGAACGACAAAACCACAGAAAAAAATGAACAAGAAAGTGTACATCAGCGGGGCGATAGCCCATTATGACTTGGAAGAGAGGCGTCAGGCTTTCGATCAAGCCGAGCGCTATTTGAGCTTGAAGGGCTACGAACCTGTGAACCCGTTCAAGAACGGGCTGCCGGACGAGGCGCATTGGCGGGAGCACATGCGGGCGGACATCGCCCTGCTGCTCGGTTGTGATTATATCTATATGCTGCAAGGCTGGGAGTTGTCGAAGGGAGCCAAGCTCGAGCTCGACGTAGCCTCCTCGTGCGGCATTAAAGTATTGTTTGAATAATTATAAAATAGTGATATTATGAATGGAGAACAAAAAGTTAAGTTAGTATTTGAGTTTGACCGTTCCGCATACGATGCGTACCTCTTCTTGATAAGCAAGAAAAAAACGGAAGAGACGGAAAGTGTATGGAATGCGATGATCGAAGAACCGGTTGTTGCTGATACAAGTTTGCTTGATGACGACGAGAATGCTGTAAATTTTATGATGATAAGTCTGGCCATTCTTGCTGTCGAGGAAAAAGTAAAGAAGTGATATGGCACAGGAAGTAACCAATTTGGCAAAGCCCAATTCGGATGCGCCTCAGCAAAAGGAGCAAGCGCCATTGCGTTCGGCTGTCACGAATTTCGCCCGGTTTTACGCCCTATTCGGCAAAGTGCCCTATTACGGCGACCGGGAAGAATTTAAGCGCTCGATCGTGAGGCAATATACACGGAATCGCACCGAGAGCCTGCGCGAGATGACCCGGGCGGAGTACAACGAGTGCTGCGCCGCTCTGGAACAGCTGACCGGGCAGGACGAATGGCGAAAGAAACTGCGCGAGGAGTTGCGGTTCCGTCGGAGCGTATGTCTGAAACTCATGCAGAAAATCGGCATCGACACCACGGACTGGGCAAGTGTCAACGATTTTTGCCTGAATCCCCGGATCGCCGGCAAGCCTTTCGGCCGGCTCGATACCGAAGAGCTGGAACAACTGGCCGTAAAGCTGCGCTCCATCGAGCGGAAGGGAAGGCTGAAAGTAAAGGAAACGGAAAAGAGACAAGAACACGAAGTGAAACAACCGGGCAGGGCCGTCTATGTAATCATAGACCCCCACGCTCCTAAAAACTAACGGATATGAAAACAGAATCACGAAAAATCCTTGACAGGATTAAAATCCAACTCCTTGAAGCGGCGACGTGGCTGTCGGCCGAAGAGCGGGAGGAGTTTTACAGCGACATCAACGAATGGACCTACGAGCAGTACGAGGCGGCATTGGTCTGTCAAGAGCCTGAAATGCAGAATTACGAGGAGGAAGATGATTATGAACATCGATGACCAGAACAAGGTGAAAGCGGCCGGCTTCACAATCCTACGGAAAGATGACTATCCTTCCCCACGAATTAAAGTCAGTACAGGGCGAAACGGAGCTTGGGAAACGTTTGCGAAGTATGAGACAAAGGCCGCACGGGACAAAGCGTTCAAGACCCTTTTAGAAAGCAACAATATTATCAGTGATTAACAAACCATTAAACCAATGAATTTATGGCAAAGAGAGAAAAGAAAGTGATTATTTCCGGCGTGACCAGAGAGTCTGCCGACGAGGCTTTCGCCATCTATGCGAAGGCTGATGCACAGAGTATGAAAATTATAGCGGACATCGAGTTGCAGTGCGCGAAGATCCGAGAGAGGTATGCAAATAAGTTGGCCGAACTGGAAGGCGAGAAGGAGAAGGCATTCAACACCTTGCAGGCTTATGCCATAGAAAACCAGACCGAATTGTTCGCCAAGAAAAAGAGCCTCGAAATGGCTCACGGCGTTATAGGCTTCCGCACCGGCACCCCTAAATTGAAAACCCTCAAAGGCTTTACCTGGGCCAGTGCGTTACAACTGACCAAAGAGTTCCTGCCGGGATATGTGCGCCTGACCGAGGAATTGGCCAAAGACAAAATGCTTGCCGACCGGGAGGCAATGGTGACGACCGACGAAGACCCTCTTGGCGCTGGCAAATCGATGATCGAGATGATGGCCAAGTGCGGCATACAAGTGGTGCAGGACGAGACGTTCTATGTGGAACCCAAAAGAGAAGAGGCGGTATGATACAGAAAGTGAGGAAGGCCCCGAAAATCGCTATTTGCCGGGCATGCCACGGCACGGGAGAAATCTATTCCGGGCGGTTATTTCGGAAAACGGGTCCCTGCCCCCAGTGTGAGGGGAGCGGCCGGGTAATGGTGAGTTGCGACATGACGCTCGATGTGCGTCCGTACAAACCCCAAAAGACAGAATAAAACCATATGGCAAAACGGCGCGGAGTAAGTTACAAGAAACGTGTGGAAGATATAAACAGGATATATGACCGTTACGTCAAGTCGGGAGTCCCGAACCGGGAGATATGGCGACGGTACATATATCCGGTTTATGGCATTACCGAACGGACCTTCTACAACATACTCAATGCCGATGCGAAGGAAAAGAATCACATAGCTGACGAGGAGACCCGTCAGCTTTTGCTCTTTAAGGACGAGGACTATGAATGAAGAGGCCGGCAAAATAATCAAGCGGATACTTCGGGACATACAGGTGGAGCTCGGCGATGAGTTCGACCGTAATTTCGAGCGACAGGCATTTTTCAGCGAAGCGTGGGCGAGACGGAAAAGCCCGAACCACCCGGGCGGTACACTCCTAATCGATACAGGCAATTTGCGGAGGAGTGTGCGAAGCCGGACGACCGAGAACAGCATCACGTTTTTCACCGATCTGCCGTATGCTTCCATACACAACGACGGGGGCGAGATCGTGGTGACGGCCAAGATGAAGCGATTTTTCTGGTATAAATACTACGAGGCAACCGGCAGTTTCGGACGAAAAAAGAACGGGGAGCGTCGAAATGATAAACGAACGCGACAACTCTCCACAGAGGCCGATTTCTGGCGTTTTATGGCCCTCAAACGAGCCGGAACAACGATTCGCATACCGCGCCGTCGATTCCTCGGTGCAGGGCCGGAGGTGGAGCGCATCGTGCGCGAAATCATCGAGGAGAATTTAAATGAATATTTCAATGTTGATTTTTCAATAGAGAGGAAATGAGAAAAGAACTTTACCGAATGCTGTGCGACCGTCTGAAAGAGGTCGGCGGCGGTGCGATCAAGCACATCGATTTGTGGAACCATAACGTGGAGTTTATCGAGCAGGAGGAGAACTGGGAGCGTCCGGCCGTGTTTATCGAGTTCCGGCCCATCAAATGGAATGCGATAGTAAACGGCTTGGAGTATCGAGCCGAGCCGGAGGTGGCGTTGCACGTGGTGACGGACTGGAAAGGCGGCACGAGCGACGGCAGCCAATTTCAGGAAGAGGGCTTAGAGGTGTTCGACCTGCTGGACGAGATACACGCCGCACTCTGCTGTATGGAGGGTGAGGCCTTCAAGGAGTTCGACCTGGTCGAGAGCGACACGAACCACAACCACGAGGATATCGTGGAGAACATCGAAATATATCGATGTGTGGCATTTAAGCGATTAAATGACTAATAACACCTACGCTAAAAGTTTATATAGAAAAGAACATAAAATAGTCGTGACGCTACCGAAAGAAAAGGGAATAAAAGGTAATAAAAAGTAAATAAGTCCGTTATTTTAAATAGAATGATGGATTTTTTTTATATTTGAATTTCGTTAATAAAATAAAAAGAAATATGGCTACAATACCACCGAAGAAGTTTACTCTCAGAGCGTTTCGTATTGCAAATCCGAATTTGACGGAGTCGAATTCGGGTATATTGCGGTTGTTGGAACAGGTGCTTACACCAGTGTCAACTGCTGCTCAACGCCGAATGCCTCTTAATGTGGATGATCCTGATAGAGAATTATTGGCAAATTATATATGGTCAGCAAATAATTCATTTTTGTTTGGTACAATATTGCGTATAATTCCTGCTGATAATGGTGGTGTAATAAGTGAGGAGTTATTTAACCAACCAACCATAACTATGGCTCAAATAACAGCAGGAAGTACCGACCAAAGTCAGTATAAAGATCATTTTTATTTCGCTCTTAATAATGATTATCTTGTTACAACACTACCAGGAACAACAAATATTAAACGGTTGCAGACCTACCTAAATTGGTTGCTTGAGCATGAGAGAGGAGAACGCTTATTTGAGTTTACAGAATTGACCAAACTTCCTGATGGTGTACGGCTTTCACAGATAAAAGAGATACAGTTTATCGGGGGTGGAACTACTATAAATGCAAGACCTACGGGGAGTGAATCGAGATCTTTGTCTGTAAGATTGAATGATATAACCGATGACATCTTGAACTCTGTAATAGGTGATACAGAAAGTCTTGATGCCATAAGGAATAATCAACTTATAGAAGCTCGCTTGCTGCTTAAAGTTAAAAGCAAGCCAAGAGACATGGAACGAGATGAATTTCAACGTATAATGGGCGCTGTGGCGACTAATATTACAAGTGAAAGTGGACTCATATTGCGAACAAAAGATGGGAATAAATACACTGGAGAAGAAATCAAGGTCAAAAAAACGGTTTCTATTGAATGCTTGGAAGCAAATCGTATAGTCGAAGAACAATTGAAGCAGGAAATGGAAAGATTTTTAAGTGAGATAAGGAACCAACAAAATGGGTAAACTGATCATACGTATCCTATTTGCGATGTTTGTAGCATTGTTGCTTGCCGTAGCAAATGTAAGTGGCAATACTGTTGTTTTGCAGACGCTATTTACCGTGTTGGGTATTGTGTTCTCCATATCCATGAGCCTATTAGTATCTTTCAATCTATCTAAAATACTTAACAATTCTATGAGAAGTTCCTTACGTGCTTCAATAATGCATGTTCGGAATATGTTATTGGGAGACTTTGGCGTATCAGTAATATGTCTGGTAACAGCGTTGATATGGGATAAAGAAAATTATCGGTATGTATTGAGAAATTGGCTTGTAGTTGATGTGACGCTTATAGCTGTAATTTGGATATCAATGTCTCTTCTGTATGAAATATATAATTTTCGTAAATTGCATAAACTTCATTGTGATATTGAAGATGCAGTAATAGAAGAAGAATCGAAAAAAGTGAAATAAACTATTTATAGCATATAAATAAAGTTCCCAAACTCAATCAAAAACAATACCGGTCACAACCACAAAGACATCGTGGAGAACATCGAGATATATCGATGTGTGGCCATCAAATCCATGAGATAAAAAAATCGACTCAAAATGAATCGATTTTGAGAATTTGTTATATATTTGCAGTTAGGAACGACGGGTTACTCACATGTCGGCTCGCAAGAGTGCAGGCTTCGGGTATGACGGTCGTTCTTTTCTTTTTATATAAATGTCATATTGTAAAGCAACTCTCCGTCTGTTATTTTACACTTGAATTCGATGGTATATTCGTTCCATGTAGCATGGTAAACCGAAAATTTGAAATCGTGATGCCTTCCTTCTTCTGTACGTATCTTGGTTGCCATCGGAATCCATTCTCGGAATTTCATGGATGCTTCTATAATGTCTGGAAGTTTCGGATTCCGCTTATTTTTGGACATCATTTCATTGAAGAATTTTTTTCCAACTCCGATTCTGTATCCGTCACCGCTTGCCACATAAGAACGTTTTGCCGGATTTATTGTATTAGCTGAGTTTTGGAGTTGTATGGTGTCGAGATTATTGTCTGCCCATTTGTTTATTTTTTCTGAAAGTTCCTTGAACTCTTGAAGCGTAGGCCGCTTGTTGTTTCTTTTCTGCAATGTTTGTCTCAGCAACTGGCATGCCTGGCACAGCTCGTTGTCGGGAATAAACACCTTTTTCGCCAGATTGAACTTTCCTTTGGCAATATCGCAATCCCGGCAGCGGCTGGCGGTATAGGGGTTGTAATCGGGAACGGCTTTTCCTTCCTTGCCCGGGTTGAAGCGGAACATTCCCTTCGTGTCGCGCTGCAAGGCTTGTTCGCCGAGCGCCATCGCCTCATCGTGCGGAGTGGCCGGATGCTTGGATTTCCGCACCTGCACGACGGTACAGCGGCATCCCCACCCGTTGGGCGGATAGAACTCCTCCCAGAAGGTATCCGTTATCGGCAGGGGTACTCCATGAAGGGCGGCGTGTTCCGGGCGCACCCGGCCGTCGCGAGCCGTGCGGTATTGGAGATAGTATCGGTCACCGTCCTGCATGAACCCTTCCCATTTGCCGGCCATCTCGGCCGATGCCTGTACGAAATTGTACTCGGCTCGAAGGTAGTTGGAGTTATAGGTCTTGTCGATCTTCCGGACATCGTTCAAAAACCGTTCGAACGACTTTCGATTTCCGTTCTCGTCGATGAGCGACGGGAACGCCTCGTTCATCTCGTGGAAAGCCTTCATGCCGGAGAAGATGTAGTCGGACCGTTGCAACCGCCGGCGCATGAGGCCGGACATCTCCACTTTTTGAAAAGAGGAATCGAGAACCCCGGCGTGCACTTCGATAAACTCCTGCGCCTCCGGCTCTGCCAGTATGCCGATGCGTAACGAGGCCCCCGTTTCCCGGTATAACGCCGACATCATGCCCTCGAAGCTCTGCTCTATCCTTTTGCGAAGCTCCGCGTCGACGCTATCTTCCGAAGCCAGCGTCAAGCCGTCTCCCATCAGGGAAAGGTAACGGTGGTGCAGCCCCTCGTAATCAGAGGGGCTCAGTCGAAAAAACCGGTCGGGCGCGCGTTCTTTCGGGTGTCGTTATCGCCACCATTCCCATCGTCGTCTCCGTCACTGCCCTCGTCGTCCGGGGTTATCGTCGGGGCGTTCCGCCTCTGTCCGACCGGCATGTTATACTTTTCGGCGAAGTATTCCGGGTCGACCTCGTAACGGTCGGCTATCATCGTCTCGTAGGCCACCTGCTGCTCGGGTGTATAGTCGGCCGAATAGTCCCAGTCGAAACGCAGCCCTTTGAGGGGGAATCCGTGCCGAATCATACGGGGGATAAGCTGGTTGTTCACGATGTCGCGGAGTTTGTCGCAATCGCTCTCCACGAGGTTCTGGAAAATCTCCAAATGGGTCTTCGACTGCGAGAGGCTGCTGCCGTCCTCGATGGTCATGGTCTGTCCGATGATGAGCTTGGAGAGCTCGGAGTTGGCCCGGTCGATACGTTTGTCATATACGTTATAGGCATCTCCCTTGCCACTCTCCACGAACTCGATTTCCGTATCCTGCCCGGCCACCATCGAGAGGCTCGCCCCCGCTTCCCGCAACATGCGGTCGAGCCGGCCGATCTCCTCTTTGTCCCGGGAGGTGGTCCGCGCAATACGCATGGGCATGCCGAAAATCTCCCCGAAAGTGTCCCAAAAGGCGAGCATGTTCTTTTTGGGAATAGTCTGCGTGGCCGCTTTCAGGTAGAGGCCGAGGTCGTCAGGCCGGCCTGCTCTCCCACATCGCCAAGCGGTGCAAGCCGAACGCCACCGTGGTGTACAACGATTTCGACAACTACCGAAAGCGGCTTGAAAACATACTGCGCACCAATCGATTGATCGCCGATATTCGGGCGATTGTCGGTGACGCCGTGCCCCGGGGTAAGGCGATTACCGGCGAGATTCGGGAGCGCGTCTTTGAACGCATATCGCAAGAGGAGCGCGAAAATGGGTATGTCGATTTTATCACGCTCTCTGCCTCCATTATGTTTTCGATGAAGTATAAGCTGAGCGTCTCAGAGATGCGGAAAGACACCCTCTATAACAATATCCGCAAAAACGATTATCCGGACTGCTCCGATTATTTGGAAGGGCTTGTAATCACCTCTCGGGATTATCGGGAGGTGTTCAATGAGTACAAGGATACGCCCGGTGCGGTGTTTCTGGTCGACCCGCCCTATCTCTCCACCGAAGTGGGTACCTATACGATGTATTGGAGGCTGTCCGATTACCTCGACGTGCTGACGGTTCTTACCGGTCATTCCTTCATCTATTTTACCTCCAATAAATCCTCCATACTCGAACTATGCGAGTGGATAGGCAGAAACAAGAGCGTGGGCAACCCCTTCGAGGACTGTGTGAAATCTGAATTCAACGCACACATAAACTACAACGCCACGTATACGGATATAATGCTATATAAGCGTGCCACGCCCACGATTCCGGCGGTATAATATAACGTCGTTTTAATGATATTAAAACAGCGTTAAAAACCAAATATGATATATTCTTTATTGTTTAAAGTTAGTGATTTTTGGTGAGATAGCCAAAAGACGAGCAATAAAAAAGCACCGAAGAAATATGTTTTTTTCGGTGCTTTTTTGTACTGTGCGCTTGTCGATTTTTGAACGCTTCGTTTTTGCAAGTTTTGAACCACTTCGTTTTTGCAAGAAGGTTCGTTTCGTTTTTCCGGATTTAGATACGTGAAGTATTACAGTATGGGCCTCTTTTACTCGAAAAGGGAGAAATGAGCATGTATGACCTCGTTTACAAAACATGCGACAGAATAAAAAGGACTATATTTTCACATCCTCGCCTATCTGTAAAAATTCTCGAATTGGAAAGGGAAGCCCTTTATCGTATCGAAGCAGAAACCGGTCACGAACTGGGTATCACCGAAGACGTTCAACATGAAATTAGCCTATTAGGAACAAATATATGGTATGCCGACCGTGGTGAATATGATAAAATTAAAGACGAGGGACATTTGAAACACGACCCAGTAGAATGGACTGCCCGCTGGGAAGAGGTTATCGACGAAGCAGAAGCAAAAGCATATACCAGATTACAAGAACACCCTCAGGGCATGGGGTTTTGTCATGCCTATTGGCCGACGTTATCTGCTATTTTGGCCGAAGACTACGATATCCAGTGGCGTAGCCCGTCCCAAATGAACCCCAAAATTCTGTTCGACTAGCAGAGTATTAGCCTAAAAAAACAGAGGGATACATGTTAACGATGTATCCCTCTGTTTTTCTATTCTATTTTAAAATCCTTTCTTATTTACAAATCGAACTTATAGCCTAATGAAAGCATGAACATTGTATTATTAGGACTACCCTCCTCATCGTAGACATTAGAAAGTCCGAAATTATAACGGGCATCGATCGTCATACCAAAATCAAACTCATACCCAACTCCCAAAGCAAGAGAAAAATCGAATGTTTTAGCCTTATAGCCATATCCATATGGTTCCAAATCTTTGGACGAAATCTCTTTTCCCGCCAACTTCGCTTTATATTCATCATCGACACAGAAGCCGAATTGAGGACCAAAATGAACATTCAAACCTGCCCACGGATAAATTTTCAACAAAACTGGTATATTCAGATAGTGTGAAGTATAGTTCGATTCCAAAGTTTTCGTGAGAACCGGTATATCATCAAAACCAGCCCCCTGCATCGAATAATAAAATTCGGGCTGAATCGCCAATAATTTATTAATACGATAATTAGCAAAGATCCCCACATTCATTCCTGCTCTGAAATTCGATCCATCTCCAGTCAAAGAAGAGACGTTAAGACCTAATTTCGGACCCATAGAAAGTTGAGCGAAAGCTCCACCCATGCACATCACGGTAGCGACTACCAATAAAATCTTTCTCATTTCTTTTTAGTTTTGTTACACCTAGTTCTCCAAAGGGGTATTTTAATACAATTTCTGCGGGGAGAACTTCAGTAATTTTTTTCAAAATATTTACTGATCGCATGTTAATAAAGCGCGAATATAGCCATTAAAGCTATATATAAAAACTATTTATATTCTTTTTCTTCCACATCACAAAGATACACCCCACAACACATTATCTATCAACTACATAAGCCATCAACATAATAATATAAAATACGAATATTTATATAATCATGCCATAAAAATAAAAATACCAACTATTTTCTTTGTAGCGAACTTAAAAACAAAAATCTATGGCAAATAATTCGTACAAAAATCCGTCGATGAAACAACTCGATATTTTAAAAACCGAAAACGAAATAGAGCGCTCTCACTACCCGATACTGTTACAGGCTCAAAAAGCATGGGAGAATATAGAACATTTCAGGCAAAAGCGAAAACGAAACAGGGACTATACTTATGGAAAACAATGGAACGACTTGATAAAACTACCCGACGGCAGAGTCGTAAGCGAAGATCAGTATATACGGGAACAAGGAAAAGTTCCTCTGAAAAACAACCTGATCCGCCAAATGGTCAAAGCCGTTTTAGGGCAATTCAGAAACAACCAAACCCAACCTGTATGTATAGCTCGCGACAGGCAGGAACAGAGCTTGGGGGAACTGATGAGCACAGCCGTCCAATACGCCTACCAGCATAATCGGTTACAAGAACTCGATAGCCGCACATTGGAAGAGTTTTTGATTTCGGGTATTTGTTTCCAGAAAATAGGATATGGACACCGTAGAGGAAAAACCGACGTCTGGGTAGATGAAATAAATCCGAACCGAATATTCTTCAACGCTATGGAGGACAGCCGCCATTGGGATTGCACTCTCATAGGCGAACTACACGACATGTCTATCGCCGAAGTAATATCGAGATTTTCTTTCGGGTCAAGGGCTCGTGCCATACAATTACGTAACATCTACTCAGAGGCCGACAATGAAACGATACGGCACAACTTCGAGAACCTCACGGCAAAAGCAATCGACCGGCTCGATTTTTTTATGCCGGCCAATCAAGATATGTGCCGAGTCATAGAAATATGGAAACTCGAAAGTCGGGAAGTACTGAACTGCCACGATTTCCGTTCCGGTGAATATTACCACATACCTGTGACAGGAGCCGAGGATATAAACAAAGAAAATAGGAAAAGAGTGCACGAAGCTCGCACATCGGGACAACCGGAAGAGACTGCACAGCTTATCGAAACAGAATGGAGTATAATGCAAACATGGCGGTATCGCTTCTTCTCCCCACTGGGAGACTTATTGGACGAAGGAGAAACTCCCTACTGGCATGGAGAACACCCTTACGTGTTTAAACTATATCCCCTCATAGACGGTGAAGTACATGCCTTCGTCGAAGATGTAATCGACCAGCAGAGGTATATCAACCGACTGATTACCATGATAGATTTTATCATGGGTTCGAGCGCAAAAGGCGTATTACTATTCCCGGAAGATCAAATTCCCGATGGCATGACAATCGAAGATATTGCCGACGAGTGGACCAAATATAACGGTATCATTTTATTCCGTCCCAGACCGGGCTCTCCCATGCCCCAGCAAATAGCGGTCAATGCCACACAAGTGGGAGCTTATGAAATGCTTTCGTTGCAAATGCGCTTGTTCGAAGACATATCCGGCGTCCACGGTGCTATACAGGGCAAAGCAGCCCAATCCGGTACTCCGGCCTCTCTATATGCCCAACAAATACAATACTCTTCGACCAATCTGCTTGATCTATTCGAGTCGTTCAAAACATTCCGAGAAGACCGGGATATAAAAATCATGAAAACAATCCAGCAATTCTACTCGGATAACCGTTATTTAAACTTAGCAGGAAACAATTACGGAAAAGAAATCTCTACCTATACCCCAGAGGAAGTTCGTAATACAGAATTCGATTTATCAATTGCCGAAACACTATCGACACCCGCTTTAAGAATGGCATCCAACGAATTTCTTATGGAGCTGTTTCGCTCCGGGAAAATATCGCTCGAAATGCTTCTGCAAAACGGAGCCTTTCCTTTCGCCGACAAACTGCTGCAAGCTATCCATCAAAGTCAAGCCGAATCGACACAACAAAACACCGCACCGCAAATTTAGACGATCGGTTTATCTTAATCGAAACAGAGACAGAATCCCAAGCGGATTCTGTCTCTAAACTCTAACCATAAATATAAATCAAAACAGACACTACTTCTGTAACACATATTCTTTCATATGAGCTATATCGTCTAAATAATCTTGTAAGTCTTGTTCATGATCTTCCTCCTCTGCCAAAATATGTTTGGCGATATCGCAAGTCGTAAAATCCTTCCCGTCGGTCAATGCAGCGATCGTCTGATAACGTAATATAGCGCAACGTTCTGCTGCGACATTCTGTTTCAGCAACTTGACTACATCTACATCAGTAGGAGGAGTATAAGCACATTTTGCCAAATCGAACCATTTCTTAGGATCCAATACGGGAACCCCCTCCAACTCGATAATACGGTCGGCTATCAATTTAGCATGTTCGAACTCTTCCATAGCATGTTCCTGAAATTCTCGTTGTACATCGCCACGCATAGCGCCTTTCACAACAAGGGCTCCCACCCAATATTGATAAAACGCCAACCATTCTTCCGACAAAGCGGCATTCAACTCATCGAGAACTTCCGATACATCTATTCTTCCCTTCAAAATAGCTACACTTTCTTTTGCCATAATTATATCTCTTTTAGATTAAAAACTTTCCTTAATAACAATTGCGATATCTCGTTGGTTCACCACGACACCTATAATTCTACTTCCATATTTTCAATAACCGATATTCACGTCTCCATACTTAGAGTCATTGAGTATAGAGGAGATTCGAATAAAAATGAAATTAGTCGCTTTATCTTTTTTTCGTCTTTCTCTATATTTGTAGAATATAGGATACGGTTCGGCAGAGTCAAATCGGAAATGAAATTTCCGTTTGCCTTTACACTTGTCTTTCGCTATATTTGTAGAGTTTTTCTTTAATTATAAAATTTCTGCAATGAAAAACATACGCACAGCTATTATTGGAGCCGGCTACCGGGGACGGTACTTAATAACCCTTTTGCAAAAAATAAATCTATTCGATATTATCGCTGTCAGCGATATATCTCCCAACCTATCAGAAATTATATCGCAACTATTCGCGGGAGAAAAGATTCCTAAAATTTACAATTCTGGGACTGACGATTATCGACGAATGCTAAATGAAAACACGATAGACCTCGTCATCATAGCTTCCCCGTGGCATCTCCACAAAGAACAAACCATCGAGGCATTAAAATCTGGATGCCACGTCGCAATAGAAGTGAAAGGAGCATTGGATATAGACGAGTACCCCGATATTATCCATGAAAGCCGACAGAATAAAAAGCAGGTCTTTCCTCTTGAAAACACACTATTCAGAAACGATATTCTGGCTATAAACAACATGATACATGCCGGGATATTCGGTCGCTTGGTCTTTCTTCAAGGAGGATACCGACATGACCTCACCCATATACTCATAGATCAAACCGGAAACTTCGGTGTACAGAATGGGTCTGAATCAGAGTGGAGATCGAAATATTACGAAACCGAAAACGGCGATTTATATCCGACCCACGGATTAGCCCCCTTGTGCATGTTCCTTGATATCAATCATACAGACCATATAAAAAGCATCACGTCTTTCTCCACAAAACCGGGATTAGGACTCCACGCTTGTATGGCCAAGCGAAAAGGATTAAAATATACCGACATACAACAACCTACATTCCGAATGGGCGATGTCGTCACTTCGATACTCCAAACCGATTCCGGGGCTCAAATAAACTTATTGCACGATACCACTCTCCCGCGGCCCCGTTCTCTCAACTACGAAGTTCAAGGAACCAACGGAATTTGGAATGCCGAGAAAAATGCCATTTACATCGATGGATTAAGTCCTTTCGAGGAATGGGAACCCGAAGATAAATACATCGAGCAATACAAACATCGGTTCTGGCAGCAATGGGAATCGGAAGCTCTTCGCTATGACGGGCATCATCAAGGCATGGACTACATCATGCTAAGGGTCTTGGGTGAAGCTCTGCAAGGCCGGGAAAATTATCCGGCAACGTTGGAAGATATGGCAACTTGGGCAGCAGTATCGCCCTACTCGAAAATATCCATTCAAAAGGGAACTTCGATACCCTTTCCCCATTTCTAAACCATCTCGAACAGACATAGAAAAGAGTCGCTCCGGATTTTCG